>OGEQ01001654.1_pt1 | contig 17403 bp, 20 predicted proteins | sample 1570731 | NCBI WGS metagenome assembly OGEQ01 (sample SAMEA2582132, study PRJEB24529) | metagenome | biome: Human gut stool | place: China | collected 2011
AAAAGATCAAAAAGCTGACCGGTCTGGATCTGCGTGAGTTCGACGACGCTATCGTCTTTAAGGTAGCACTGATGGTCAAGAAGTACCTGTCCAACAACCCGGCCAAATATTGATGCAACCGCCGCACAGGGTCCCCTGTCCGGCACCGGAACCGGCCGCTCGACCCCGATGCTGGCCGGTTCTTTTTGCCTGTGGAAATGACCCCTTGCAGGCAGAACAGGCTGCAGGGGTCTTGACCATCAAAAAACTTTGATGTCAGGAGTAAAAGCGTTCCATGATTGATTTTGAACACGTCTCCAAAGAGTACAAAAAGGGCGGACGCCTGGCCCTGGAGGACATCAACCTCCATGTGGACGACGGCGAATTCGTCTTTCTGCTGGGCCATTCCGGTGCCGGCAAATCCACGCTGCTCAAGCTCATCCTGCGCGAGGAGCTGCCCACCTCCGGCAAGGTGACGGTGCTGGGCAAGGATGTTGCCCACCTGCGCCGCCGCAAGGTGCCCTACCTGCGCCGTCAGATGGGCATCATCTTCCAGGACTTCCGCCTCATCCCTTCCATGACGGTGTACGAGAACATCGCCTTTGCCATGCATGTGACCAACGTCAAGCGCAGCGTCATCCGGGAGCGGGTGGAATACATGCTGGAGCTGGTGCATCTGGAGGATAAGGCCAAGGTCTACCCGGACACCCTGTCCGGCGGTGAGCAGCAGCGCGTGGCCGTGGCCCGGGCCCTGGCCCACAGCCCCAAACTGGTGATCGCCGACGAGCCCACCGGCAACATCGACCCGGAGCTGAGCCTGGAAATGATGGAGCTGCTGGAGCGGGTGAGCCAGACGGGTATCACCGTGCTGGTGGTCACCCATGAGCACGAGCTGGTGCACCGCTTCCATCAGCGGGTGGTCACCCTGAAAAATGGCCGCATCATCTCGGATATCCCGGCAGACCCGGAGGCCATTGCGGCCCGCTCTGCCGAGCTGAACGCCTGGAAGGAGCTCACCGAACCGGTGGACGACGAACCGGACGAGCAAAACGATGAAACGAAGGAAAAGGAGGCGGCGACGGTATGAGGATCTCGACCTTTTTCTTTCTGACCCGGCGCGGCCTGCGCAATCTGGGCAAGCACTGGGCTATGACCATTGCCTGCATCGCGTCCCTGAGTGTCTGCATGACCCTGAACAGCTTTGCCAGTCTGGCCGAGGTGAACGTGGACAGCATGGTGTCCTATCTGGGCAGCCAGAACGAGACCGTGGTGTACCTGGACCCTGACTGCGACGACGCCACCGCCACCCAGGTGGGAGAAAAGCTCTCTACCATGCCGGGGGTCAGTGGGGTGCAGTATGTGTCCAAACAGGACGTGCTGAACATCTACCGGGGCTATATGGAGGACTATTCCTCCCTGTGGGACGAATTTGAGACCGACAACCCCTTTAAGGCAAACTACCGGGTCACCATTTCGGACCTGAGCCAGATGGCTGCCATGAGCAAAAAGATGCAGGCCATCCCCGGGGTGTACAGCGTGGCTGCTCCGGTGGAGATGACCAACGTGTTCGTGGAAGTGCAGCAGGCGGTCACCAAGGGCGGGCGGCTCATTGTACTGGTGCTGATGATCGTCAGCATCATCACCGTGGGCAGCACCATCCGCCTGAGCGTGTTTGCCCGTCGGCGTGAGATCGAGATCATGAAGTATGTGGGTGCCACCAATGCGCTGGTCACCCTGCCCTTTGTGGTCGAGGGCCTGGCCATGGGCCTGATCTCCGGCGCCCTGACGGCGGGCGTGAGCCTTGCCGCCTACTCCTATACCGTCAGTGCTGCCAGCACCCTGGGCGGCCTGTGGCAGATGATCATGGGCCATGCCCTGGTGCCGGTGGCCAACGTCTGGCCCACCGTCGTGATCTACAGCCTGGCGGGCGGCGCTCTGGTGGGCGGCCTGGGCAGCATGTTCTCCATCCGCAAGCATCTGAATGTCTGACCGAAAGGAGACGTCCATGAAAAAAGCAATGCACGCAAAACCTTTCCGGCTCCACGCACCGGGCCACAAAGCCCGTCATGCCCGGCCGGAAAGCCCCCGCACCCGCGTGGTGCGTGCGGTGAGCCTGTGCCTGGCCTGCATCTGCCTGCTGGTCACGGCCACGGTATACCCGGCTTCGGCGGCCACGGGCAGCAGCAGTATGTCCAGCCTGCAGAACAAGCTGAACAAGCTGTCGCAGTCCATCAAGCTGCATGAGCAGGAACTGAACAATGCCAAAAAGAAAGAAGCTGCCGCCAAGGCGCTGGAAAGCGAACTGAAGGAGCGCGTCAGCGTCATTCAGGACCAGATCAGTGTGCTCAGCGGGCAGATCGCCTCGGTGCAGAACAGCATCGGCCAGAAGGAACAGGAGATCAGCGCCAAGGAGACCGAGATCGCCGAAAAGGAAACGGAGATCGAGGAAAAGGAGCTGGAGATCCAGGACCAGTGGAGCGACTTCAAAAAGCACATGGCCGCCATGCAGGAGCTGCGGGACGGCGGCAGCGTGGCCATGCTCAGCGCGGTGAACGACCTGTATGAACTGCTGACCTTCAACGAGGTCATGCAGGACATCTCGGTGAAGGACACCGAGATCATGGACAACATGAAAACCGCCAAGGCCGGGCTGGAAGCCGACAAGACCGCGCTGGAAAGCGACCGTGCCGAGCTGGTGAGCCAGAAGGCCGACCTGCAGAGCCAGAAGAAAGAGCTGGACAGCCAGAACAGCCAGATGCAGTCCAAGCAGAGCGAGCTGAACAGCAGCATCTCGGCGGCCAAGATGTCGGCGGCTGATGCCAAGAAGGCCCAGGCTGCCGCACAGGCCGCCATCGAGTCGGACGAGCTGAACTACGAGGCCGTGAAGAGCCAGATCCAGAAACTCATTGCGCAGGCGGCTTCCAGCCAGCCTCAGCTGAGCTTTACCGGCTTTATCTGCCCGCTGAAGAGCTACAGCCGCATTTCCAGTGAGTACGGCTGGCGCAAGAACCCGGTGTCCGGCGTGAACAAGCTGCATGCCGGCATCGACCTGGCTGCCGGCGGCGGCACCCCCATCTACGCAGCCGCCAGCGGCTATGTGCAGGTGGCAGGCTGGTCCAGCGGCGGCTACGGCAACTATGTCATCATCTACCACGGCAAAATGTCCGACGGCAACACCTACAGCACCCTGTACGGCCATATGCGGTCGGTGGCCACCAGTGCCGGCAAGTACGTCAAGCAGGGCGAGCTCATCGGCTATGTGGGCAGCACCGGCAATTCCACCGGCAACCACCTGCATCTGGAGGTGTGGAAGGGCGGCAGCAAGGCCAACGCCGTCAACCCTCGCGGCTACATCCCGTTCCCGCACAATTGATCCATCGTGAAGGAGTCTGGTTTTTATGAACGAACAAAAACGTAAGCGGATGCTGCGCATCGCCTGCCTGCTGCTGGCAGGGGTGTTTGTGCTCTCGCTGCTGGGCAGTATTTTCATGATGCTGCTGTTCTGACAGGGAGGAAGCTGACATGAACCGTAAAATCTCCATCGGCATGGCGGTCACCATCGTGATCCTTGCCATGACGGTCACTTTTTCCATCACCATGCTGGTGGCCATGCGTCTGTTTGACAGCACGGTGAGCAGCGTCAAGGAAAAAGAGAGCATGTACAACAAGATCGCAGAGGTGGACCGCTACGTCCGCAGCAACGATTATTACACCATCGACGAAAACACGCTGTACGACCGCCTGACCGCAGGCTACCTGCTGGGCACCGGCGACAAGTACGCCCGCTACTACAACGCTACCGCCTACACCGAGCTGGTCAATGTGCAGAACGGCACCATCCTGGGCATCGGCGTGGAGCTGGGTCTGGACCAGACCGGCTACGCCAAGGTGACCAAGGTATACGACGGCTCGCCTGCCCAGGAAGCCGGCATCGTGGTGGGCGACTACATCACCGCCGTGGGCGACACCGACGTCAAGAGCCTGACCACCGTGGATGCGGTGCAGTCCCGCCTGCAGGGCGAGGCCGGCACCACCGTCACCGTGACCTGGCTGGACAGCGCGGCATCCTCCCATACGGCAGACCTGACCCACTCCGGCTACACCAGCACCACGGTGGACTATCAGATGCTGGGCGATGTGGGTTATATCAAGATCCGTCAGTTCGACGGCAGCACCCCCAGTGAGCTGGACTACGCCATCCGCGCCCTGAGCGCCAATGGTGCCGCCAGCCTGGTGTTTGACCTGCGTGACAACGGCGGCGGCGTTCTGGATGACGCCATCAGCTGCATCAATCTGATCGTGCCGGAGGGCACGGTGGCCTATGCCGAGGATAAAAACGGCAACCGCACCGTGGTGGGCAGCAGCGACAGCGAGACCGAGACGGCCCTGCCTCTGGTGTGTCTGGTAAATGGCAGCACCGCCAGCGCAGCGGAGCTGTTCGCCGCCAGCCTGCGCACCATGAGCGGTGCCCGTCTGGTGGGCACCACCACCATGGGCAAGGGCACCATCCAGAGCAGCCCGCAGCGTCTGTCGGACGGCAGCGCCGTGAGCATCACGGTGGCAAAGCTGCTCTGCGGCGACGGCACCAGCTTTGACGGCACGGGCCTGAGCGTGGATGTGGAGCGCGCCCTGAGCGCGGATGAAGCCAACTCCTATCTGGACTACACGCCGACCACGGACCCGCAGGTCCAGCGCGCCGTGAGCGCAGCCCAGCAGCTCAGCGGCACCACAACCGTGGCCGGTGCCAACGACAGTGCTTCTTCCGCCGCTGCTTCGGAGGCTGCCGACAGCACCGCCGCTGACGCCGAGACTGCACCGGAGACGGATGCACCGGAAGAACCGGCAGACACTGCACAGAGCGAAGCGGCGGCCGATTCTGCGGCACAGTAAATAATTAGAACACCCCCAAAGGCTGCTGCATACCCTGCAACAGCCTTTTTCTGAGAAAGGATGGCCTCCATGCCCGAACTGACCGACATTTCCGTGATCCGTGCCCTGTGCGAAAAATACGATTTTGCGCTCTCCAAGGGCTTTGGACAGAACTTCATCATCAATCCGGGCATCCCCACCAAGATCGTGGATGCCAGTGGGGTGGACAAGCGCTACGGCGTCATCGAGATCGGCCCCGGCATCGGTGTGCTGACCAAAGAGCTGGCCAAGCGTGCCGCCAAGGTGGTGTCCATTGAGGTGGACGAGCGCCTGCCGCCGCTGCTGGCCGAGACCATGGCCGGGGTGGACAACTTCAAGCTGGTGCTGCAGGACGTGCTGAAGGTGGACCTGAAAGCCCTCATTGCGGCAGAGTTCCCGGGCATGCCGGTGGCCGTGTGCGCCAACCTGCCCTATTACATCACCAGCCCCATCGTCATGAAGCTGCTGGGGGACCGCCTGCCCATCGAGAGCCTGACCGTGATGGTGCAGAAGGAAGCCGCCGACCGCTTGGCCGCCGTGCCCGGCACCCGGGCTTCCAGTGCCATCAGCTGTGCAGTGAACTACTACGCCACCTCCAGGCTGATGTTTACCGCTGCGCCGGGCAGCTTTTACCCGGCCCCCAAGGTCACCAGCGCCGTGGTGCGCATGGACATCCGCCCCACTCCCGCCGTGCAGGTGGAGGACGAGGACAGCTACTTTGCACTGATCCGTGCGGCCTTTGGCCAGCGCCGCAAGACTGCGGCCAACGCCATTGCAGGCGGCCTGAACCTGCCCAAGGAAAAGGTCATTGCCGCCATCGAGGCGTCCGGGTTCGACGCCCGCATCCGCCCCGAGGCCCTTACCCTGTCCGATTTTGCAAAGATCCAGCAGGCCCTTGCCTGACCGGACTGCAAACAGAAAGCCCTGCCGCTTGATTTTCAGCGGCAGGGCTTTTATGCTGTCGGTTATTGCGGCTGCTCCGCAGACGGTTCGTAGCGGAAGCGCTGCAGGGTCTGCTCCAGTGCGTTCAGGTCCACCGGCTTGGACAGGTGGGCGTTCATGCCGGCATCCAGGCTCTTCTTGACGTCCTCGGCAAAAGCGTTGGCTGTCATGGCGATGATGGGAATGGTCCGGCCCAGCGGGTTTGCACCGCTGCGGATCATCCGGGTGGCTTCGTAGCCGTCCATGCCGGACATCTGTATGTCCATCAGGATAGCGTCGTACTCGCCGGGGGCCACGGTCCGGAATTTCTCCACGACTTCGACACCGTCGCGGCAGATGGTGCAGGAAGCGCCCTGCATCTCCAGCAGGGACTGCAGGATCTCGGCGTTGATCTCGTTGTCCTCGGCGCAGAGGAAGCGCATCCCATGCAGCGACGGGCTGTCCTGCGCCGGGGCAGGGCAGACGGCGGGTGCTGCCTGCACCGTTTCTTCGCAGATCTTGAAGTCCAGCACCACCTCGAAGCGGGTGCCCTTGCCCAGCTGGCTTTGCAGCGTGATGACACCGCCCATCATGTCCACGATGTTCTTGGTGATAGCCATGCCCAGGCCGGTGCCCTGCACCTTGTTGGTCACCGAATTCTCGGCCCGGCTGAAGGACTCGTAAATGTGCTTCTGGAATTCTTCGCTCATGCCGATGCCGTTGTCGGTAACGGTGAACTTGTAGCGGGCATAGTGGCCGCTGCGGAGGATCTCCTCCACATTCAGCGAGATGCTGCCGCCATGGCCGGTGTACTTGACCGCATTGGACAGGATGTTGAGCAGTACCTGCCGCAGGCGGGTGGCGTCGCCTTCCACATTCTCGTGGAGCAGATCGTGGACCTGTACGGTGAACTGCTGGCCCCGCAGCACGGCCTGCTGGCGGATCACGCTGTCCACCTGCGCGATCTGCTCGGCCATGCGGAAGGGCTGGATGTTCAGGGTGGCCTTGCCGCTTTCGATCTTGCTCATGTCCAGGATCTCGTTGATGAGGTTCAGCAGATGCCAGCTGGCGGTCTTCAACTTGTCAATGTAGCCCTGCAGCTTGCCCGGGTTTTGCAGGTCGTGTTCCATCAGGCTGGCCAGGCCCACGATGGCGTTCATCGGGGTACGGATGTCGTGAGACACGTTGCTCAGAAAGGTGGTCTTGGCCGAGCTGGCGCTCTCCGTCTGCTGCAGGGCCGCCCGCAGCTCTCGCTGGCTTTCCTGCAATTTCTGGTTCAGCTTCCGGGCCTGCCGGGCGGCTTCCTTGGCGTTTGCCTCAGCGATGCGCGACCGGCGCAGCGAGACAAGGATGACCGCCAGGATCATCCCGAAGAAGGTGATCAGCATCACGGAGACGACAAGAAAATTATCCTTTACAAAGTCGGTCACGGTCACCTTTTCCAGCGAGGCCTCGTACATGGGCAGCGCACCCGTCAGCATGGAGGCCGGGATCGTGCGCAGGGTCTTGTTCAGGATCGACATCAGGGTGACATCTCCGCGTGCCACGGCAAAAGAGACATTGCCGTCCTGCGTGAGGAAAACGCTGTGGAGCCTTTTGTCCTCACGGTACTTCGCGACCTCGCCCGATTCGGCAAGCAGGCAGTCGTTTTCGCCGCTGCGCACGGCTGCCTCGGCATCCTTCAGGGAATTGTACTCGACGATGTTCCAGTCCGGATAGCAGTAAGAAACGTACCATTTCAGCAGCAGGTCATCCTTCAGCAGGGCGACGGTGTTCGCATGGTTCTCGTTGAAGTAATTCTGCGCCGTGACTGCCGCCATGTTCAGGGTCAGGACCGTGTTGGACAGAACGAAGTGGTTCTCTTCCGCTACATAGGGGTTCTGGGCAAAATGGAAAATGAGGTCGATCTGGCCGTCTTTCAAGGCCTGGACCTCCTCTTCCATGGAATCATACCCGACCAGTGAAAAATCCAGCTTCTGGTTGCTGATGCTGTCGGATGCAAAGGTGATGTAGTCGTTGATCACCCCCACCAGCTGCCCGCTCTCCGGCACATAGGTACTGATGCCGGCATCGCTGGTCAGAAAACCGATCCGGATGTCTCCATGCTGCGTGACCCAGTCCTGTTCCTCACGGGACAGCACAGGCGTATAGGAGGCAGAAAGATACCGCTGGTACAGCTCGTCGGCGTAAAACGGCTTGTCGAATTCCATCTTGCGCATGGCGTGATCCAGCTCTTCCTTCAGGTCCTGCCGGGTCCTGCTGATGGTAAAGTAGATGTCGGAGCCGCCGGTCTGGGCAATGGCAGACATGCCGTATTCCACCCAGGCAGGCGACTCGGTGGAAATGACGCAGTCGATCTCGCGGCCCTGCGCCTGCTGCTTGTCCTGCTCGAAGCTGTTGGACCACACATATTGCAGATGCAGGCCGTGATCCTCCTCCCACTGATAGAACTGGGCGGCCTCCACGCTGGTTTTCATCAGGGCGATGCGTTTGCCGTTCAGAGTGCGCAGGTTCGAGGCCGAAATGTCCGTGTGGGTCAGGTCGGCATACAGGTAATAGATTTCCCGGCCCATCGGCAGCTCACTGAACAGCATGTCCTGTGCACGGTCCTCGGTGTAGGAAACACCAGCCATCAGGTCGATCTCGCCGTTTTTCATCATCTGGAGCAGGTCCGACCAGCCGGCCTTGATATATTCATAGGTCCAGCCGGTGTATGCCGCGACCGACTGCTCGTATTCGTAGGCATAGCCGCTGCGCTCGCCGTTCTTACCCGTGATATTGTAGGCGTCCTCATACCAGCCCACACGCACCACTTTTGACGCGGCTCCCGCTGCGTGTGCAGGAAGCGGCAGCAGCGCAAGCAGGCACGCCAGCGCTGCCAGAAGGCAGGCCCATCGGCGCAGATTCACCCGGATCTGACACATAAACAACTCTCCTCACAGAAATCCTCTGGGTTTGTCCGCCGTCAAGGCTGCTGCCGCAGGTTCCGCACCGGGAAGCAGACGGCATTTCTGCATAATATCCCAATTCAATTATAGCGCTGCAAACCCCGCCTTGCAAGCGGTTTTATCGGTTTGATACGGCCAAAACGCTGCCGGCGGGGCGCTGTGCCTGCAGCCCGCGCCGGCGCGGCATGGCTTTGCCTGCCGGAACATGCCTGCTGCTGCACAGCCCGGGAAACGAACCGTTGAACGAACAGGAAAAAAGTGCTCACGCTGCCCGACGCTTCCCATCCGAGAACACGAGTGGATATTGACAATTTGCGTGGTTTCTGCTATCCTATAAACCAGTGATTTGTCACAGGCGGAAGGCATTATCAATCGGCAGACCGCCCTTCGGAAAACAATAAAATAAGCTGGTGTGGCGCAATGGCAGCGCAACTGATTTGTAATCAGTGGGTTGCAGGTTCAACTCCTGTCACCAGCTCCAAGAAAAATCCTGCGATATACCGTTAAGACAACGGCGTGTATCGTGGGATTTTTGCTTTTATATGCGCTGCCAAATGCCCGGAAAGTGCGACAAAAGTGCGACAAATCCCACAAAACAGCATCTAGTGCGACAGTGTGCGCCCCTGTTCTGTATGCCTTGCCCTATATCATACAGCTGTATAATGGGCTGCTATATGCCCCTGCTATGGGCTGGGTGTGTAGCGTTTCACGTCCCACCTACCTATGCCCCCACTTATGGGGGAGCGGTATCTAATACCGACCCTATACACAAGGGTGTCTGTTAGATTGACAACCCCAACACAAAAAAGTGTCAGCATCGACACAAGCGGCGATGGGGTTAATCTGCCTGACTGCACCGATCTGTGTAATCGGCTCAAAATTGAGTGTGTTTCAATTACGACCCTTTGCCTGGTCTGCCTGATAGCACTATCACAGAATTGTGATGCCCGGCGGCTTCCTGGCTGCGTCAATCCGCTTTTGGATACCCCCACCTGTGAAGATGTCCCCACTTTTGGGGATATGCCCTCAAAGACACCGCTAGATGTGGCGGCATTGCATCGGCTTCACTTCTGGGTGCGTGGGAACGCTGTGCAGATGCGTGGGAAACAGGCTTTCGGGGGCTGGCAATATACTTTCATTACTGGGCAAAGAAAAAGCGCAGAACCCGCTAAAACAAGGCTCTGCGCTGTGCTGTGTGCTGTTTAGTGCTGGGGGCTGGGCTGGATGCCCAACAGCTTCATAATAGAGGGATAATCTCCGCTGTGCTGTTCAAGCTGCTTGCCTAACGCTTCAATCTCTGGCTGGCTGCTCTGTGATACCCTGTCAATCAGAGCGACTACAATATCAATCACTTCGGGGTGCTTCTGGGCTTTGGCTCGAATCAGGCTTGCAATCTGGCTAACTTCTGCGGTGCGCTCGGTGCTGTTCTGCTTGTTCATTTTGTGCTGTCCTTTCTATATCTCGTGTTCATGTGTTCATGCGCTCGTGCATCTTGTGATTATGCGTTCATCGGCTGGACTTGCGACCGACCAAAGAACGATGCTCGGTAAGTGGCGGTGTCTCCCTTCGATGCGTGAATGAGAACCGCTCGGAACAGGCTCTTAGAGCCATGCACGACCTCATATCCTGCGGCTTTCCATCCTGCCCATGTGTTGACCTGTTCGGTCACTCCTGCGCTCTGCCGGGCTTCTGCAATGCGCTGGGCGTTGATGGGTTCAGCCTTTGCGCTGTTCCATGCCCGGTGCAGACATTCGGCAAATGTGCCGATGCCCTTGCGGAACAGCTTCCACGCCTTGCACATGATTTCATGCAGATTGTACGTCATTTTTACTACCTCACTTTACAATGTGGGGCAGGGCTGTTATAATTGCCTTGCCCCTTTGGGTTTGCTCGGTGTGTCTGTTTGGCGATGGAACACCGGGCAATTTCTTTTATACAGCTTTCGGAGTGGGTTACTGTCTTAGCTGGCGTTACGCTCTTGCGCTCCCGGTACATCCTTCGCCCCTTGCCTTCCGGTCATGCTCCCTTGCTGTGATTATAGTATACACTATTTAATAGTATATGTCTATTGACAGGATACACAATATTAAACAGTGTAAATTGCGCTATTTTGTACTGTTAAATTGTGTGCTTTTGTGGTATACTGTTTAACAAGAAGAATCACCGATCTATACGACAGGGGGCTTTATATGGTAACAGAAGCACGGAAAAGGGCTAACGCCAAATGGGATAAAGAAAACATGACTATTCTCGGATGCAGAGTAAAGAAAGACTATGCTGCCAGATTCCGGGCTGCTTGTGTAGCCGCCGGGACTACTCCAAACGCGGTACTGAAACAGGCGGCTGACGATTTCTTGAAAGAACATCCAGCGGATGAAGATGCACCTATGGAAGAATAAGGGGGCTTGTGTTATGGCTACTATTATCGGCTGTCTACTTTTTGGATTTTGGTTCTTTCAAGCCTTGTTTAAGGTAAGCAAATAACCGCATGATTCCTAGAACATCCGTTTCAAAGGATATATAATTTTGTTGCAAAAATATTCCCTGCATCTGACGTTCAAGCCGGGTGCATGGATTCTTTGTTTTTAGATGGTTAGTCACGACTAATAAAACCAACTAAAACACGGTTCATAAAAATGGCGTGATTTCGTCAAAATAAATCAATCTGGTTTATTCATCGTGTGCGGTCAGTTCGTCCTCGCTGATTGCTGCCTGCAAAGCTGCGCCAACGTCAAAAGCGTGGTCTTCGGCAATGTCCACAGCGTCAGAAATGGCAAGATACAGTTTGCCGCTGATGTCTTTATCCTGAATCTGCTGCAACAGATGAAAGCACTCGTGCATCTTATCAATCAACAGCTTGTTGCTCTCTCGGTTGATGGTGTGATAGTACAAGGAACGGTTGTCAACGTGGTTAATGACCATAATGTAAAAACTCCTTTTAATATGTGTGTATAGGGTGGGTCAAACTTCTTTAAGGGCGCACGGCGGGTCAAGCTGGGTCTGTCCGGCGCACTGCTTCAAAATATCGTCAGCAACCTTGACTTTTTTGCCAAAAGAGCGCAACCGGGCAAGTTCTCTTGCTCTGAATCGTTGAATCTCCTGTCTGCCCTTCTCTCCCGGACTGGGTTTGAAGTATCCGCCGGGCTTTTCGGTGGTGTAAAGGACTAACAGCCCTTCGTTTAATTCCCTTGCGGCAATGGCTCGGCGCTCTCTGGGCGTTACTCCCAAAATACGGCAGACCTCTGCGGCAGGGATTGCGTTTTCTTCGCCTTGCGGCACAATGTCATAGATTTTCAAAGAAATCCCTCCATTCTAAACGATGATGTGATATAATAGAGGGCGGGAACGATAGTAGCCATATTTTTCCCGCTCTCGGCTGTCCTGTGTGCTGGTAACACATGGGGCAGCTTCTTTTTGTTTGCGGCTATTCATTTCTTCGCTCTCCTGTCGATGCACTCAAAGCCCGGCGGTATTCTTCCTGTACCTCTGGCAGAATCCACTCCCACCACCACAGATTGTTAGTAACTTCGTACCGTCTGCAAGTGGGGCACATGGTTAGCAAACCAAAGTACAGATTAGGGCTTGACCATTCAACGAGATAGTGACCGCTGCCGTTGCAGCTGGGGCAGGGACTGCCGCCGGGCGGGTGATTATACGCTCGTATGTGCTGCAAGCGCAGTTCTCGCAACGTCACCGGGCAACGCCTCCTGTTCCCTTTTGATTGCTGTGTTCATGCTGGCTTCCTTCATAGCACGGTCAAAGCCCGGCTTTACGAATTGCAATAAATCCGACTGTGAACGATCAAAGATGTCTGCCAAATCATCAGGTGAACCCGCCCATGCCTGAATAGCTGGGGGCAACTCCCTGAACATCCTGCGGTTTTCCTCTCTCAACTGATACGGTGTGATTCTGCCCTCGTGGGTCATGATGCCTCCATACCGGGCATGATAGGCATTATCTTGAATTCTCTTTGCAATCCGCCGGGTTTGCGCCCACGATTCAGAAGCAGAGGGCAGGGCGGCAGCTTGCAACTCTTTGATAGCGTTGCTCCAATCCACAATGAATTGACTTTGAAAGCGGCAGACCGCAAAGGCAGCGGGCAAGGCTTTCAATGCGATCTCGTCCGGGACACTGCCAAGCACAGAGGAATACACAAGCATTTCAGCCCGGCGGACTTCTGCATCCTGCTTCTTTCCAAAATGTGAATCAATCGTAGAAAGGCACTGAATCAGCTTTTCTTTCGTCATTGCGTTATGCTCCCGAATGTTTCATCAAATAAGCGTGTGTATTCTTCTTCTGCGGTCAGCGGCCTTTGCTGGCTTTGCTGGGGCTTCGGTTCGTCCAGCGCATAGAATTTCATCCAACCATGCAATGTTGCCTGTTTGATGATTGCGACCCATTCACAGGGCTGGAACTCGCCGTTAAGCTGTTCGCACAGGCTGCGCCGCATGGTGTCGGTTAAAGCCTTGTGCTTCTCCTGACGCATGGTGTCGTAATCCTGTAAGGCTTGCGAAAGGGCTGAATCTGTACCAGCAAACTCCGCAAAAATATCTTGCCTGTCTTGTTGGGTTGCGCCCTCACTCGCTGCGTCAGCAGTATCATTCTCTTTATTATTCTCCCTCTCCTTATTATTCTCGTTATCCTTATTCTTTTTATTATTTGAACCAAAGCGGCTGTCTTTTGACGCTTTACCGCCTTTTTCACCTGCGTCATATCGCTGTTTAGACGTATCTAACGCTTTCTTAATCATCGGCCAGTAACCCGCAATGCTGCTTGGAAGTGTTGGTTTGTTTCCTGTAACTCCGTATTCTATGATAGCTTCGTAGAAAGCGGCGCGCATTTTAGGCTTCATCGTTTGGGCGGATTCGTAGAACGTAAAGTAAAAGGGAAAGTATGTACGGGGCAAAAGTATCAACCTCACTTCCCGGCGGGGTCAAGCCCTGCAACAGCGGCGGTCAGCTCCTGCATGATGCTCTCCATCTGGTTTGCGGCAGCGTTCAGGCTCTCAATCTCGCCAGCTTCCACACCATCACGCACAGCACGATTAGCGGCAGAGCGCAGGGCTTCGGGCAATGTGAGATGGTAGGTGATGGGGCGGAACTCGGTTTCGTTATGGTGCTGTCGGACGGTTCCGACCTTGTACTGGAAAGGATCAGCGGACAGATAGAGGTTTCGGCACAGATGAATCATGTTTGAGCTCCTTTCTATTAGAGGGTGACACGGCGAACGCCCTGCACGGTGTCGGGCTGGGTGGATTCCGCCGGGATGCCTTTGCAAAATTCGGCAACGGATTCGGCGTTGACTAACCAGCGGTTTCGACTAACTGCAATGTATCGGACTTGCCCGGTGTGGCAAAGATTGCGCAGGAAGTAGGGGGACAGACCAAAGCGGGCGGCTGCTTCCTTAACTGGCAGCATGGTGGGCAGTGTAATGGCGTTGCTCATTCTTTGCCATCCTCTCCGCTGATATTTTTGATAATCTGCATGATTTTTTCTTTTTCGTCGGCGGGCAACTCCCTGCGGAGCTTTCGACTGAAATTTGCATCGGTGATTCCCAAAGAATCCGCAATCTGCCAAAGGCAAACGCCAGAGAATGCGGCAGCTCTCCGAATATCACGATTGGGGCGAGTGTTCGTTACCATGTGTTTTCCTTTCCCTCTGTTCATATTGACAGAGAATCACAAAGAATGTATAATCGATATATCGAAACAACATTGTAGCCGTTCGACATACCGATTGTACCACATGATTGGCTGATTTTTCGTCTGGATGGATATAAAAAACAATATCGAATAAATACTGCTATCAATTCGATATATCAAATAAAGGAAGGGTGTAAATGAGAAAACCAAAAATGAAAAAACCAGAAATCAATACCCCTGCTGTTATATCTTTTGCTGGAAACATGGGTGATTTAATCGATGATTTGAAACATGATGAAAAGAAAACACACAACGAATGTGCAGAAATGTTGGAGTGTTCTGGTTCGTCATTGACTGGATATTTAGCGAAAACGCAAGCAGCATCTATTGAAGTGCTTTATCGTGCAGCGGTATTGTTTGGTGTGTCTGCCGATTGGCTTCTTGGGCTTTCACAGAAAGATATACGAACTAGCAAACCAGATGTTAGAGCGGCGGCGGAATTAACACGGCTTTCTGATAAGGCGGTAGAAAGGCTAAACTACAATCCACCGTTTAAGCCCATGTCACCAGAGGAAGCAGAAAGAGCGATAAAAGAAAAAACTCTGCCGCCTAGAGCGTGGACAGATGAAGAAATCGAATTGCTTTCAAAAATGATTGTGGATGGTTCGCTTCTGGGAATCATTCGACATATTAACAACTATGAAACATTAGCAAAGTATGATGCACTCAAAAGAAAGCGATACGAATTGACAGGCGAACGAGAAGATGGTATGACGATCGGCACGGAGTACGGAACAGGAAAAGAATTTATAGTAGATACAACCTTTTCCGTAAGTATGGAACTAGAACAGTATAAGGCGCAAAAAGCTGTTACGATGTACACGGAAAAACTGAATAGTGATGCGCAAGCGGCTTATAAAGATATAGGTGGAAAAAATGGCACAGCTAATAAAAAGAACAAAAAAGGACGGTAAAACAGCTTATCTTGCAAGGGTATATTGTGGGCGAGATAAAGACCGCAAACCCATCTGCAAGACAAAGACCCTTACACCCCCGCCGGGAATGACCGGGCGCAAGCTGGATAAAGAACTACAACGGCAAGCGGATGAATTTGAACAAGCTGTTTTGCGTGGTACGCTTCAATCTGATATGCTTTTCGATGCCCTGTTAGACAAGTATTTCAGCGAGTATGCAGAACCGCAACTGCGTGAACGGACGGTTTACGACTACAAAAAACTTGCCCCTCGTGTGCGTCAGGCTCTGGGCTGCTTCAAGCTGTCTGCAATCAAACCAGACCATATAATGCGGTTCTATAAGAATCTGGGTGAATCGAATATCCGACAAGATAGCACCTATACAGCTACAAAGAACTTGCTCGATCTCCTGCCCAAAGGCAAACGGAAAGCAGTTACCGACAAGGCCGGGATTTCAGAACGGACGATGAACACGGTCTGCAAGGGTGAAAACGTCAGTAGGGCAACGGCTGAAAAGGTGTCCAACGCCGCCGGGCTTGCTTTCTCCAAAGCATTTGCAGAACACGCCAAAGAGGGCGGCAAGCTGAACGGAAACACATTGCAGCACTATCACGCTTTTCTATCTTCTGTGTTTTCTCGTGCTGTGGTGTGGCAACTGATTGATTCAAACCCTTGTGACCGGGTGCAGCCGCCAAAGCATGAAACGCCAGACGTTCAAGTGTTGGATGAAAACGAGATAGCGCAACTTCTGAAAGCCCTCGAAACTGCGCCCCCGCTTTATTCGACCATGACACAACTTGCACTGTTCACAGGCGCACGGCGGGAAGAACTGTGTGCGCTGCGTTGGACTGACGTGGATTTTGAGCGGGCAACGATTCGTTTTGAACGGTCAATGCAGAGAATACCGGGTGCGGGTGTTGTCTTTGCCCCGCCCAAAACCAAGCGTTCCCGGCGGATTATCCGGGTAGGTGATAACTGTATCGAACTGCTGCGAGAATACCGCCAGATACAGCGGGAGCAGCGTTTGCGCATGGGGTCAGCGTGGGTGCGCACGGTTGATATATGCGGCAAGACCATTAAAAACGACCTGATTTTTACAAGGGCGGACGGTGCGCCATTCGACCCCCACAGCATTACAAGCTGGTTTAGCAAATTCTTGAAAGCAAATGACCTGACTTCTGCCCACTTCCACAGCTTGCGCCATTCCAACGCAACCTTGCTCATTGCCGACCATGTGCCAGTATCGGCAGTTAGCGGACGGTTAGGGCACGCTAATATTTCGACCACGCTGAACATTTACACAAGCGCAATTCAATCAGCAGATGCAGCGGCGGCAAACAGCCTAGAAAGCACCTTTGAGCGTATCAAAGAAAAGAACCACGCATAAAGAAAGACAGTCCACAGCGGCGATTGTGCCGGGCTTGTGGACTGCCTTTTTATTTGCTTTGGAAAATTTCGCCTTTTTGTTTGGGCGGGGTACTCTCGGCTATGACCGCATGGGGTAGGGGTCAAGCCCATATTCCCCGCCGGGCAGGGGGTGAACGGTTTGTTATACCCTCGTTCCCTGCTGGGGTGTGTCTGGCTCTCCCCATTGTATGCGCTGCTCTCGCTGGCTCTTGCGTCCTGTTTATGGTATCGCTTGCAAGTGCGACAAAAGTGCGACAACAGCACGAAATGCAAGAGAATAATCCATAACGCAAAAATGAAAAAACGACGAATTATCTAATTGAAAACAAACACGATGCAACATAATAAAATCATTTTGTGCGCATTTGTAATCAGTGGGTTGCAGGTTCAACTCCTGTCACCAGCTCCAAGAAAAACCGCTCGGGAACATTGATTTCCGGGCGGTTTTTCCATGGGGCGAGTTTGTTGGAGAGATTGGTGCAGAAATTGCGATAAAATCTGTTGCAGATGGTTGACAAACTGCTTTGCGCGTGGTAATATATACAGGCAGTCCGCGCAACGGGCACAAAAGAATATGGGCGTGTTCCCGAGTGGCCAATGGGGACAGACTGTAAATCTGCTGCTT
>OGEQ01001665.1_pt1 | contig 17315 bp, 15 predicted proteins | sample 1570731 | NCBI WGS metagenome assembly OGEQ01 (sample SAMEA2582132, study PRJEB24529) | metagenome | biome: Human gut stool | place: China | collected 2011
ATCCTTCGTATGAAATATGGAAGATAATAGAGCGGCCTCGTATGGCCGTTTTATTTATCAAAAAATGAAAATGAGAGAGGGAAGAGGTAATTGAAGTGAAGCTCTTAATGTAATAGCTTTAAGGGCTTTTTGAGTGCAAAAAAGCGACCCTTGTTCAGGATCGCTTGTCTTATGAAGTCAGTCGATGATTTAGCTAATCTTGTTTTGTTCATCCATATAGGACGTATCATTCCAACATTTAAGAGTGAAGTGCTCGAAATCATTGGTTTCGAGAATAGTGACAGAAGCATTGTCAAGACCTCCTGCCTTACGAAGAAGACCCGGTTCAAAACCAAGGAGGGTACGGATAGAAGCTGTTAGGTTAGCTCCGTGACCAACAATGAGGACATTTTTAGCATTACTATCTTTAAGTGTTTTGACAAATTCGGCCACACGTTTGGTTGTCTGGTAAACAGATTCAGCTTGGAAGTCATTAGCACGGAAGTTGGCTAGGTTATGACGGAAGGCATCCATTTCTTTTGGATAGATGGCCTGAACGAGTGAAATTTTTTGTCCTTCCAGTTTGCCAAGCTGCCATTCACGCAAAGCTTTAGTGTAGGTAACTTTAGCTTTAGGTTTTTGAGACTCCATGATGAGCTCTGTAGTTTTTTTAGCACGTGGTAGGTCACTTGAGAAGACCAAGTCAAAATGAGTGTCACTGAGGTAGTGACCTAGCTCACGTACTTGTTCAATAGATTCTTTAAGCAAAGGCGAGTCTCCCTTGGCGCCTTGAAGTCGGCCTTCCAAGTTCCACTCAGTTTTACCGTGACGTACAAAATACAGTTTCATGATTACTCCTTAATATCAGCAAATTCAGCATTAACAAAATCAGCAAGTTCTTGACTATTGATACGGATAGAGCGCCCAATTTCTCCCGCTGAGACAATAAGGAAGCCAGCTTCTTGGGCAGACTGATCGATGTAAATAGGGAAATTGTGTTTTTGGCGAATACCCACTGGGTTGTTGGCTCCGTGAACATAGCCAGTTGTTTTTTGGAGATCCTTTTGTGGAATCATTTGAACCTTCTTGTTCCCTGAAATTTTAGCTAATTTCTTTTCAGACAGGTGTTCGGTGATAGGGACAATGCCGATGACAGGCCCTGTCTTATCTCCCTTAAGGGCGAGGGTTTTATAAATGCTCTCACGCGCCACATCTTCTGGAAGCTCCCCCTCTAAACCATTGAAGGATAAGCTATCATGGTCAATCTTAGCTTTATCAAGAATTTGGTCAACCAGGGTCTTCTTGACTTTGCCTTTCTTAGCCATTGTCATATCTCCTTTTAAAGTTATTCATTTCTACCATCCATTATACCATATTCGTCCGAACAAGCCTAAACCAATTTGACAAGAAGAAAACCAGTGCTTTAGACACTGGTTTTTACTGACTACTAGATGAACTTGTCGAAGTAGTCTTCTTATTTTTAGTTGGTTTTTGCTTAATCTTACCAAAGAGTTTTTCAAAGGTTTTACGTTTGTTTTTCTCGGGATTGATTTGGCTAAGATCTAGAATATTATCGAATCCAGGAAGACTTCCTTGTGAGGTATACTGATGTAGATCATAGTCAATATCAGTGTTTGGCAAAGTCTCATAGTAACCAGAGTCAGTACCGTAGGCGGGAATCCAAACAGCATCGAAGTTTCTGGTTGAAACCTCTTGCTCAAGCATGAAATAAGCACCAATATAGAGACCAACTTTTTCAGCTCCAAGACGTTTGAGCTCAGCGAGAAAGGCTTGGACACCTTGCTCCATGTTAGACATGGTTTCCTCTTCAACGTCAATCCAGTAATAGGTAGGTTTGTATGGAGAAGCATTTTTGTAGAAAATACGAGCTTCTTCCTTCATCTCCTTGACAGAAGTACCTTGGGCGTAGGAATAGACGGCAACTGGAACGTCACGTTTTTTGAGTTCTTTAATATGTGTTTTAAAAGATTTGTCGACCCCATTCGAACTAGCGGCATTGCTATCCTTACTAATCTGTGATCCACCAAAGACGCGGACGATAGCACCAGAAATATGATTTGACAAGACATCGTAATCGATATCCTGAGGTAGTTGCCACCCCGAAAGGTCGATAATGGGATTGAGTTTCAGCTCCTCGTCGGAACTACTAGATGTACTACTGGTTGTTGTTTTTGGTGTAGTAGCATAAGGAATAGCAGATTTCACGTTTTGAAGATGCGCCTGTTGTTTGGACGTATTGTGAATATTTGCAATAACTAATGCTAATCCTAAAAGAGCTAGAACCACGTAAACAACGATCGGTTTTATTCTTTTTCTCATTACTCCCATTCTACCTTAAATAGCGCAAAAATGCAAAATAGAGTGTTTATAAATTCTGTGAGAGATATTAAAGTGACTGATTTCCAAAAAGCCTTTGTAGTGCTGACTTAGGCACATTTTATGAATAAGGGTGTTTTGAGCTAGTCTTGAATTAAGTGAATTTTTCATTTATTAAAGCAAGAAATTTAGCCTAAAAGTCAGTTTCTTCCTTGAAACTAGCGCCACTAGTGGCATCAGACCAGGCGACAAGAGCTTGAGCAGAGTTATCCAGATAGGTCTTGAGAGGTTGCTTCAAATCATAAATAGTTTCCCAAAATCCTAGGACCTTTCCTTCGTTGTCGATAGCAGCTTGGTAGGTTTGGATAAGGACTTGATCAAAACTGTCAGTTGGAATCTGATAACTTCTTTCTTTGGTAGGAGACGCTAGAACTTCAGACATGATCCAATCAGGCAGATTTTCAGGCTCACGGGGGAAGAAACTACCGTCAGCGCCACCGTTGTCGTAGAGAAAGTTTCCTTGGGTATCATAGGCTGCTAATTTATAGGGCAGGTGATTCAGTAGAGTTTTTAAATCATTCATACCTTCATCATAGCTTCTTTCAGGAGAAATGGCAATGCTTTGGATTGAGAAGAATACTATCATAGGATAGTATCAGTTTGTCCGAGGAAAGTATTATCTCTTGGAGCAGTATCAGGGTATAATAAGGTAAAAGAAGACTCGAGGTGAAAACATGTCAAAACTTATATTTCTAGATGTTGATGGGACATTGGTGGATTATCATAATCGTATTCCAGAGTCAGCAGTCAAGGCAATTCGTCAGGCGCGTGAAAAGGGGCACCTGGTCTATGTTTGTACCGGACGTAGCAAGGCAGAAATGCAACCGGAATTATGGGAAATTGGCTTAGATGGGATGATTGGTGGCAATGGTTCTTATGTGGAGCATCATGGCCAGGTCCTCATGCATCAGCTGATTTCCAAGGAAGATGCAGCAAAGATTGTGGATTGGCTAACAGAGCGCCATCTGGCCTTTTATCTGGAGAGCAATAACGGCCTCTTTGCCAGTCCTGATTTTCGGGAGCGGGCGCGTGAGACACTTAAGACTTACGCTATTCAAAAGGGCAATCTGCAGAGTCTGTGGAGGGTAAGGAACCAGAAGATTTCATTCATGGCCTCAAGTATGGTGGGGAACTCTATCGTGACGACCTAAACAAGGTCAGTTTCGTTTTGGAGTCCTATCAGGATCACTTGGATTCAAAAGAAGCTTTTCCACAGCTTGAAGCCCATACTTGGGGAGGTCGAGGTGAAACAGCCCTGTTTGGTGATTTGGGTGTTAAGGATATTAACAAGGCTCATGCCATTGATGTTCTTTTGGAACATTTAGGGGCTAAGCGTTCGGACACCATTGCTTTTGGTGATGCCAAGATTGATATCCCTATGTTGGAATACTGTGAGATTGGTGTTGCCATGGGAAATGGTGGTCCAGAAATCTTGGCTATGGCAGACCTAATCACAGACGATGTTGAAGCTGATGGCCTCTATAAAGCTTTTGATCAATTAGGTTTGTTGAAATAGAAAAAACTGAGTTCCTTTTGGAGCTCAGTTTGTATTTTATGCCGGTTTACGACCGATAAATTTTTTCAAGAGGAACAAGAGATAGCCAACAGCAATGTATCCAGCACTGATGACCAAGACGTTTATCATGACCTTGTTCCAACCAAATTTATTGACATTGATAAAGAAGTAGGCGAAAGGACTATCTTTGGCCCCTGGAATTGGCAGTTTTAGAACCAGTCCGTTTAGAAGGGCAAAGGCGAAATAAGACAGTGGGACTAGGGACCAGTAAAGTGGCTCGCGCAGACGATAGGCTTTTTTAGCATCAAAAATGAGAGTATCAAGCACCAAGCCCCAAGGCACAATATAGTGGACCAAGAAATTCCTTACTGTCCAGTATTTCTCAGGTTCTGTAATAGGTGCTAGCAGGATGTGGTAGATAACTCCAGTGATCAGGATGGCCATGGTTACACCACCCTTGTAGCGCAAGAGTTTGGTGTTAGTCGTAGCGTCTCCTTTTTTGAAGTCATTGATGATAAAGAAAATCAAACTAGAGAAGACCAGAATATTGGACAAAACGGTGTAGTAGAGCAACATGCCCCAACCATCGTCATGGATTTGGATAGAGACCCCCACAAGCCCACAAAGAGCTAGTAAGACACGGTAAAATCGTGAAATAGTCATAGGTTTCCTTTTCTTAATAAATAATCTCTCTTATCATATCACATTTTTCACTAACAATTTTTTGAAAATTCTAGTAAAATCAAAGTAAGAAAGATTTCAAGGAGATTACCATGCCCAATCTAATCGATTATCTTGAAAAGGTGAAGGAGCTAACGTTTGATCAAGAGCCCCTCAATATCTTGGATAAGGTTTGTATCAACGAAATCGGCTACCTGACCTATGAAAAATGGCTCACAGCCAGTGATTTACAGAAAACCATCAATCTACATGATTATGCCGAGGGTAAAGAGCTAAATCCTGAGTATACCTTCATGGTAACTAAGGAACGGGTAGATTTGGCTGAAGCCATGGTCAGGTCGAAGCGTTTCGCTGGACTTAATCTAAGTGACTACTGTAGTGTCTTGGACAAGGAAGTCGAAAAGCAGTTTGCAGCCATGATTTTTAGCCTGCCTGAACTGGACTACCAGCAGATTGTTTTTCGTGGGACAGATGATAGCGTCATTGGTTGGAAGGAGGATTTTCAGCTGACCTACAGTCGAGAAATTCCAGCCCATCGCTCAGCTATTGCCTTTCTGTCTGAGCACTTGCCAAACCTTAGTGGTCATATCTCTGTTTCTGGACATTCCAAGGGTGGTAACCTTGCCCTCTATTCGGCTGTTCAAAGCTCGACTGCTCTACGCGAGCAAATAGCAGAGCTCTTGCTTCTAGATTCCCCAGGCTTGATGAAGCCTCTCTTAGAGAAGCCTTCTTACCAAGGGTTGAAAGCCAAGATGACTGTTATCAGACCTCAAGATTCTGTTGTGGGGGTTATGCTCTATTGGGATAGGCCTGCCCAGCTAGTCGCAGCAGAAGGCATTGGATTTGCTCAACATAACTCCTTGACTTGGGAGGTTGATTTAGTGGCAAATGATTTTGTTTATGAGGACCAGCCAACAGAGTTGAGTCAACGTTTGGAAGAAACCTTCCAAGAGTGGATTGAGACCTTGCCCAATCAAGAACTCAAGCAAGTTTGCGATTTGGTTTTTGATACCATCCTTGATTCAGGTATTGAAAGCCTCGATGATATTGGCATCCAAGCCTTGCCACAGATAGGTCAGATGCTGCAAGAATTTGGCAATCTCTCGGACAAACAAAAGAAGGTCTTGCAAGACGGTTTCAACCAATTACTCTGGATATTTTGGAAGTCAGGAAACAAGAAACCTAGCCTGCCTAAGCTAGAACTTCCTGATTTTATCAAGAAATTGAGTGAATTAACTAATAGCGATTAGGGGCAGCTGAACTATAGAAATGGAGAATATGATGACTAAAAATGTACTTATTACAGGCGCAACCTCAGGAATTGGCGAAGCAACAGCGCGTGCCTTTGCCAAAGAGGGGGCTAGCCTTATCTTGACAGGTCGCCGTGTGGAGCGCTTAGAAGCTTTGAAAGAAGAGCTCCAAGCAACCTATCCAGGCCAAAAAGTTTGGATCTTTGCCCTGGATGTCACAGATATGGAGATGGTCAAGGATGTTTGCCAAGCCATTCTCAAAAGTGTGGGGCAAGTCCATGTCTTAGTCAATAATGCAGGCCTGGCACTAGGCCTAACAGCTTACCAAGACTACGAAGAGTGGGACCTGCTGACCATGCTCGACACCAATGTCAAGGGCTTGATGATGGTGACACGTCAGATTTTGCCAAGTATGGTAGCTGCGAATGAAGGCCATATCATCAATATGGGCTCTACAGCAGGCATCTATGCTTATGCGGGCGCCGCTGTTTATTCAGCTACTAAAGCTGCAGTGAAGACCTTTAGCGACGGCCTTCGTATTGATACCATCGCCTCAGATATCAAGGTGACAACCATTCAGCCCGGTATCGTTGAGACAGACTTTTCTCAAGTTCGCTTTCACGGTGACAAGGACAAGGCAGCCAAGGTCTATCAAGGTTTGGAAGCCCTCCAAGCCCAAGATATTGCGGAGGCGGTCCTCTATGTCACCAAGCAACCAAGACGTGTCCAAATTTCAGACATGACCATCATGGCTAATCAACAAGCCACAGGGTTTACGATTCATAGGGAGGAGTAAATAGAAGATAAAAACATGGCACCAAGCTGTGTTTTTTGTTTGAATTTTCCCAAAACTATGAAAGAAACCGTGAAAATGCTATAATGTAAGGGATTACGACAATGTTGAAAGGATAAGTCATGCCACCAGTTACTCCAGAACTTGAGATAGAACGTCAATTAATCGAGCAATTAACCTCTGGTGAGAGTCAGTGGACCTATCGCCCAGACTTAAAAAATGAAGATCAATTATGGGACAACTTTTTTGAGAAGTTAGCGCAAAATAATGTTGCCCTACTCGCTGACCATCCCTTGACTGAGCAGGAGAAGCGCCAAATTAAGAACCAGCTTAACTTCATTAACTATTATGAAGCTGCTAAGTGGTTGGCGGGTGAAAATGGTATTGCTAAAGTCGAGGTACAGCGTGAAGATGCTAGCCTTGGGACTATTCGACTTTCTGTCATCTGGCGTGACAATATCGCTGCTGGAAAATCCAGTTACGAGGTGGTTAATCAAGTAGAACGTGACAAGGCTTATCCACAAGATCAGGACCGTCGTTTAGATACGACTCTGATGATTAACGGACTTCCTCTTATCCATATCGAGCTCAAGAGTCCTCGTGTGGCCTTTTTGGATGCCTTTCATCAAATCAAAAAGTATGACCGTGAAGGAAAGTTACGTGGCATTTATTCTGCCCTTCAGATGTTTGTTGTGACTAATAAGGTGGATACACGTTATATCGCAGCTGCACGAGAGGATAAACTTAATAAACAATTCTTGACATCTTGGGTGGATAAAGATAATAAACCCATGACCAGTCTCATGGACTTTGCCCATGAAGTCCTATCTATTCCACGTGCCCATCAGATGGTGATGCAGTACTCCGTTATTGATGATAGTAAGAAAGCCCTCATCCTCTTACGTCCTTATCAAATCCATGCCATCGAGTCTGTCCAGGATGCCTCTCGTCGTCAGGAATCAGGCTATATCTGGCATACCACAGGTTCTGGTAAGACCCTAACCTCCTACAAGGTGGCTCGAAACCTCTTACAGATTCCAGCCATTCAAAAGACAATCTTCGTCGTGGACCGTAGGGACCTTGACCAGCAGACGACATCGTCCTTTCTTTCCTACGCCGCTAATGATGTCATTGATATCGATGAAACGGACAATACTCATGATTTGGTTAAGCGTTTGGCGGGAAATGATAAGCGTGTGATTGTGACGACTATCCAGAAAATCACAACCATGATGCGCAAGTTCCAAGAAGGTAAATATCAAAAGGATTCTGAGAAAATCAAGGACCTCCGTGTGGCTTTTGTTGTGGATGAATGTCACCGTGCGGTTACGCCTCAGACCCAAAAAGACATCAAGGGCTTTTTCCACAATTCGCTCTGGTATGGCTTCACAGGCACACCGATTTTCAAGGAAAATAAACGTAAGCAATTAGGTGATTTGGCACAAACCACCCACCAACAATATGGCGAACGCCTCCATGAGTATACGGTCAAAGAAGCCATCCATGACGGGGCAGTTCTGGGATTTAAGGTGGACTATCGTAATACCATTATTTCACCGATTCCTGAAGAAGACCTTCCTGACTCTGTCTATGAAGATAAAGAGCACATGCTAGAAGTCTTGGATGCTATCCTAAACAAAAGTTATCAACAGTTGGGCTTCCCAAATGGTGAGGGCAAGACCTACGAGGCTATCTTAACCGTTAAGTCCATTCCACAGGCTCAGGCCTATTACAATCTGCTCAAGAGTATCAAGGCAGGACAGGAACGTGTCAAGGTGTCAGAGCGGGTTAAGCGCGTGCTACTTGACTTTCCAAAGGTGACGGTCACTTACTCAGTGTCGGAAAATGAAGAAGAATCTATCGGCTACCAAGAGCACATGAAGCAGGTCATGGACGACTACAATCAAGAGTATGGGACCCATTTTAATATGGCTGATTTGCGTGGCTTTAACACCGATATCAATAATCGTTTAGCTAGAAAGTTAGACAAATACATTCCTCGTAATGAGCAGTTGGATTTGGTTATCGTTGTTGACCGTCTTTTGACCGGTTTTGATGCCCCATGTCTATCCACTCTCTTCATCGACCGTAAACCCATGCGTCCACAGGATTTGATTCAAGCCTTTAGTCGCACCAACCGCATCTTTGACAGTAAAAAGCGTTATGGCCATATCATCACCTTCCAAAGACCAGAGGCCTTTAAAGAGGCTGTGGATAATGCCCTTAGACTCTACTCAAACGGTGGTGAAAATGATGTCACTGCTCCAGACTGGGCAGAAGAAAAAGCAAACTTTATCCAAGCCTGGATCGACTTTCAAGTAAAAGTGGAAGATGTGGAAAACTATGTCATCACGATTGAGCAGGCCACTAGCCCACAACTCCGTCGCATTGCCAAGGCTTACCAAACCTTTGACAAGTATCTGGCATCTATCCGTGTCTATAGTGAATACGATGAAGCGGCTATCTATGCAGAGACAGGGCTTTCAGATGAAAAGCTCGAAACCTATCTAGGAATCTATCAAAATATCCTAGCAGAGCTCAAGAGTCGAGCTGAAGACGATGGAGATGATAATCTCTTTGATATCCACTACGAACTGGAATCCGTCCAAGTCGACGAGATTAATTATGCTTACATCCTGACCCTGATTCAAAGTATGATTCAGCAGGAAGAGGATAGTCCACAGGCCCTCAGTGATAAAGATATCGAAACGGTTGATAACTATATCCAGAGCCTAGAGAGGACAAATCCTAAACTAGCCGAAATCATCCGAAACCTGTGGAAAGAAGTTCAAGCTAATCCTAAAGACTACCAAGGACAATCTATTACTGGTGTCTTGGACAGCATGATTGAAGCCATAATCGACGACCATCTTAAACGCTTTGCCAGAAAATGGTATGTCGGACTCGATGAACTTCGTTACTATGTCCAACACTATCGTAAGGGTGCCAAGAAGCAATCTGGAGAAAGCCAGCTCACCAAGAGCCAACGCTACAAAGACTACAAAGCAGAAACAGCTGATGCCCTCAACCCGCTCAGCTACAAAAAACACATCAAAGAAGCCTACACCAAACTCATTGAAGATGTCATTGAACCATTGAGAGTGGGGAGGTAGAGAGAATGGAAATTAAATCATATGAATAAACCAATAATTAAATTATCAAAAAAGTTAGTTATTAGAGCATTAACCACGTTGTCTTTGTTTGCAACATTTATAAATTTTAGTGAATTTTTCAAAGATAAGAATATTATTATGATGGGAGGTAAAATAATTGGCACATTCATTTTAATTCTGCTAATATCATACTTTTTGGCATTTTTAATTACAAAATATAAAAATGAGGTCAATTATTTTAAGAATAATGGATATACTGTCATAGGAAAATATGCTAATATCCTAGATTCTATTGATTTAGGTAATGTTAATATAGTTGTTCCTGTTAATCGGTGTTATGACACGATAATTGATGATTTTGTTATCTCTTCTAATTCTGTGCATGGTCAGATAGTGAAATATCTATTTCAGAATGATTTGATTTCAAAGGAGGAGCTAGATCGTAATATTGAAAAAAGTTTGAAAGAACAAAATATAAAGGCTGAGGATATTGGAAATGATGTCAGTATTGGCGGGAAATCAAAAGGAAAACATAAGAGATATCCTGTTGGGAGTGTAGCGCTTGTTGTAATTGGTACAGTAAGATTTCATTTTATCGCATTTTCAAAAATTGAGAAAAATAAAACTGCTACTACTAAGGATATAGACTATCTTATTGTGTTAAATCAAATAGTTGAAAATATATGGAAGAATTCAAATGGTAGTCCAATTTATATGCCGTTAATTGGAAGCGGATTGTCAAAGTTGAATTATGATTCGAATCAATTGTTGAAATTTATGATTCAATTTTTTGAACTTCATAAAAATAAACTCAACTCTAATGTCGCAATAATGATTCGAAAGGAGGATCAGTCTAAGATTACTATTCGACAATAATAAATAGTAATTAGCACTTTGCTGCAATAGAATATTCAATAATCTAAATAAAATTGTTTACTATTTTAATAGTGAGGAAATGATGAAAAAAGTAAAAGCACCACTTTTGATTTTTATTAGTTCTAAATGCGATGGAAAATATAGAGAGATGCGTAAAAGACTCTCTAAACTCATTAATGATTCGCCTTTAATGAATTCAATATGTTATGAAGAAGAGGGAAGTCGCAGTGTTAAATCGGAGGAGTTTTATGTAAATCATGTAAAATCTTGTGACGTATGTTTGTTTATCATTGATAATGAAGATGGAATCAGTTGCCCAGTTTTAAAGGAAATTGACACTGCAAAAAAGTATAATAAAAAATGTTTATATTTCTTTTGTACTGAAAATTCTAGTGATAGGACTCAGTTGCAAGAAGATCTAGATGCCAAAGAAAAGTATTCAGAAATCTCTACATTCGATCAGATTCCGGAAACAGTAATTGAGTCAATTACTGGAGATATTATTTATTATTATCGTTATAGAAATAGTGATGTTGTTGATTACAAAATTTCTGACATCAATACAGATAAGTATTCTTCAACAATTCTTGATATTTCAAAAGAATCAAAAGTGTTATGTGAATATCTTTTCAAAATGTTTCAGTTGAACTTATCACAAGATGATAATAAATTATCAAACATTGAGCAGGAGATAATAAAGTTTTTCCAATTTATTTTTAATAAAAATAAATCCAAGGATATTAATTTTGACTTTCTAGAGGAGTATTTTATTTCAAAAACTGAGGAGGAATTAAAAGATTTTTTAACTCAAAGATTCATCGCTTTAAAGTTATACTTTAATGGTGATCTAGATGGTGCAATATCCATTTTATCTGAAAATATGAAGAAATCAGCTGATAATAGTAGTATCCCGATATGGTTAGTTAATAATTTAGCAATAGACTTAAGAAATATTCAAAATGAAAAAGGAGAGTACAAAAATTATCGGTTGAGAAAAAATAGTGGACAAGAATATATAGACAACTCAAAAGAGCCAATTTATTTTCCGTTGTTAGATAGAAAAGAAACTTTATTTTTCGAGAAGATTAATAAATTTCATGTCGATAATATTTATTTAGAATCTGTAAGAAATTATAATCTATGTAATATTGGAGTATTTCAATGGATATCGGAGTCATTCCTGATATCTCTTAGCTATGGTTCTATTACTCATTTAAAACGCGTCAAAATTTTGATGAAAGTATTATTAAGAACACTTGTAGGAATGTATGATGATTATGAGTTTAAGATAGAATTATTTGGTTTAGCTATAACAACTTCAGATAAAGAATTGGCAAGTTATATACTAAAATCTGAACCAACAATAGAAATTATTGGACCAGAAGAGATTGAATTTGCTCTAAAAATGATACGTAACATCGAATTTCAAAATAACCGGCTACGATCCTTATGTTATTTACTGCGATATTTTTCTGATTACTTTGATGAATTTAAATTAAACTCAAGTCTTATTGAATTTAAAGGTGAAGTTATAAAATGGTTGCATCAAGATAATAGTGAGTTAAATTTAGAAAAGCCAATTTTTGAGGCTTTAAAGAAAATAGTAAATAGATCTAACTATTTGGATATTATTGTTATTCTAGATATAATCTTTGAAAAAAAAATGCTTCGTTTTTATGACAGTTCGTTCTCTTTACTATCTCTCATTGACTATAGTTGTCTACCTGATAAGATTCAGGAAAAAGTTAATGATTATTTTAAAAATGGTGATATGGGAAATACATATGGGAATTATGGAGATGCTGTTATTCGATTTCTTAAGAGTTCTAGCATTGATAATACTGAATTATTAAATAATATTAGAGAAAGTAATTCCGCATTAGAAGAAAAGGTGAAATGTGAATTAGGACATGATGCTTCTCCTGAAAAATATATTGGCAATTTTATTGACGATATAATTACTTATAACAAAACACAAGGTAAGGATGGAATCTTTGCATTTTATGCGGTAAATAATTTCCAAACAATATTTAATATTATTAAGATAGATAATGTAAAATTATCTGAAGAGATCTTTAATAGACTTATTGATGTTTGTAAGCAGACTATTATTTCAGATAATCAAATATTAAGTGATAAATTTTCTTCATTTAACCTTTTATTTCAAATTTATTTTTCTCAGACTCATGACTATAATTGGGAAAAACTAACAGATGTATTTCAATCAAATAGAAATACATTACTAGTACATAGTGATTTAATTGACGAAAATCCAATTATTTTATCTATTCAACTGAGTATAATGAAAAGTATTTTTGATGGTAATTATAATCTTGTTATTAACGATATACTCAAACTATCTGATGAAAATATATTTGAAATTAAGAGGGTAATATCATTTTTACAAATAATCTTCGAGTTTGATAATTTTTCTCCAAATAATGAATTTATTATGTTTTGTACCTATTTTTGTTTAAACATGACCAAACATTATTCTAGAAATGTTAAGATGAATGCAACAGATTTGTTGATTAAATTAACTAAATATGAAATTGTTAATCAGATTATATTAAATCAACTATCAAATATGATGGATTGTTCTAACTCTGATATCAAGTTAGTTATTGTAAAAAATATAGATAAAATTATTTCAAATGGTGATTATAAAGAATATATTATAGAGAAGGCAAAATTAGATAATCACTATTTAGTAATTAAGTATGCAAATGAATATAGAATGGAAAAATCTAATGAATAATTTTAAAATTCCCAAAATTAGATTTATGAATTTTAATGACAAGTGGGACTATAAAACACTTGATGAAATATCAAATTCTATCGAATATGGTTTAAATGCTTCTGCAAAGGACTATGATGGTATTCATAAATATCTTAGAATTACAGATATAGATGAGTCTTCTAGATTGTTTCTAACTGATAAATTAAGTTCTCCAGATGTTAATTTTACTATAGAAGATTTTGAAAACTATAAATTGCAGAAGAATGATCTCCTATTCGCACGTACTGGTGCAAGCGTTGGTAAAACATATCTTTACAGAGAATCAGATGGTGAAGTCTATTATGCTGGGTTCTTAATTAGAGCAAGGTTACGTGATTCATATGACGGGAATTTTATTTTTCAACAGACGCTTACCGGTAAGTATAAGCAGTTTATTGAAATCACTTCTCAACGATCAGGTCAACCTGGCGTTAATGGGAAAGAATACGGAGAGTGGAATATTGGTATGACATCCTACCCCGAACAAACTGCAATCGGTTCCCTCTTCCGCACCCTCGACGACCTTCTGGCTAGCTACAAGGACAATCTCGCCAACTACCAATCTCTCAAGGCAACCATGCTTTCCAAAATGTTTCCCAAAGCTGGACAGACAGTACCTGAGATTCGTTTGGATGGATTTGAAGGTGAGTGGAAAGTAGTTAACTTAGGAACATTGATAGAAAATTATGACGAGATAATATCAGGTGCATCAGGTTTTCCAATTGCAACTTCTTCTAGAAAAGGTCTTTATTTACAGAATGATTATTTTGAAGGAGGGAGGACTGGAATAGATTTGACACTTGATTTTCATAGAGTTCCAATGGGCTATGTCACTTATCGTCATATGTCAGATGATTCTATTTTTAAATTTAATAAGAATAATTTTGAAACTGATGTTTTGGTTTCTAAAGAATATCCTGTTTTTATTAATAATGATAATTCTGATATTGATTTTCTACTTTATCATCTGAATAACTCTAGGTTATTTTTAAGATTTTCAACTATGCAAAAATTGGGTGGTACACGTGTTCGGTTGTACTATAAAAACCTCATTACTTATAAGATTGCAGTTCCGACAGTAAAAGAACAACAAGCCATCGGCACCTATTTCTCAAACCTCGATAACCTCATCAATTCTCATCAAGAAAAAATTTCTCAGCTTGAAACACTAAAAAAGAAACTCTTGCAGGATATGTTTATTTAGAAGGGGAATTATGAAAAATGCGAACACAAAGCATCATATTGTACCTCAAAGTTATTTGAAGAGATTTGCTAGAAGAAATAGCAATAATGCTGGATATCATATTGGCGTTTATCAACTTGAATCAAAAAAAATATTTACTGATGCGATAAAAAATGTTGCTTTTAAGAACAACTATTACGATGTAACGAATAAAGGAAATAGTAAATATTGGGAAAAATACTTTGCTGATAATATTGAACATCTATATGGCATGACTTTAACAAATATAATTTCAACTATTACTTTGTCCAATTTTAGAAATAATATATTATCTGATATACAACGCAAAAATCTAGCAAAAATGGCTATATTTCAAATATTGAGAGTACCTGGGTTTCTAAAGCGTAGATTTGAGCATGGGAAAGGATTACTTGACAAAACAACAGAAGAAATTCTTCATTTATCCAATGACAAGAAAAAGGATAATTTTGTTAAAGATTCATATATAGAATCGATAGCCGATGAAGCAATTTTAGATTTTCTTTCTCATGAATTGAATAATAAAGTGTTGCTTATATATTATAATAATTCTAGAACACCTTTTATTACAAGTGATTCACCAGTTGTTATGTATAATACCGAAAGCGACTCGTTCTCCTATGATGATAATGGAATTAGCATAGGAGCAACATTTGTATATTACCCGTTAACTCCTAAAATACTTATTCAGATGATTTCAAAAGATTTTAATTGTGGAATATTTAACAATTTGGACAATGGATTAACAGCTCTTTCAGATGAAGATATTCTCTTTGTTGAACGGATAAATCAGTTCCAATTAAAGCATGCGGAAAGTCAAATATTTGTACATCCTGATTATTTAAGTTATATAAATGGATTATCAGATAAATTAAACTAGAAAGAAACATTATGTCAGAAATAACACAAACCTCCCAGTCGCTTTATCAAGCCCTGTGGAACTCAGCGGATGTGCTCCGCTCTAAGATGGATGCCAATGACTACAAGTCTTATCTCTTGGGTATGGTCTTTTACAAGTATTTGTCGGACAAGATGCTCTTTTTCGTGGCAGAGACCATGGAGGAAGAGACAGAAAGCTTGGAAGAGGCACTGGCAGTCTATCGCAAATACTACGAGGATGAGGAGACTCACGAGGACCTCTTGGCAGTTATTACTGATGAGATGAGTTATGCCATTCATCCTGACTTGACCTTTACGGCCTTGGTAGAGCGAGTGAATGATGGAAGCTTCCAGCTAGAGGACTTGGCCCAGGGCTTCCGTGATATTGAGCAGAGTGACGAGCTTTATGAAAACCTTTTTGAAGATATCGATCTCTACTCTAAGAAACTTGGGGCGACTCCTCAAAAGCAAAACCAGACGGTTGCGGCTGTGATGAAAGAGTTGGCTGTCTTAGATGTGGCAGGTCATGCTGGTGATATGTTGGGGGATGCTTACGAGTACTTGATTGGTCAGTTTGCGACGGATTCGGGTAAAAAAGCTGGTGAGTTCTATACACCGCAACCTGTTGCCAAACTCATGACCCAGATTGCCTTTTTAGGACGTGAGGACAAGCAAGGCTTTACCCTTTACGATGCCACAATGGGGTCAGGCTCGCTCTTGCTTAATGCCAAACGCTATTCACGCCAACCACAGACAGTGGTTTACTTTGGTCAAGAGTTAAATACCTCAACTTATAACCTGGCACGTATGAACATGATTCTGCATGGTGTGCCGATTGAAAATCAGTTCTTACACAACGCTGATACCTTGGATGAGGATTGGCCAACCCAAGAGCCGACTAACTTTGATGGTGTTCTCATGAATCCACCTTATTCAGCTAAGTGGTCTGCTAGCTCAGGTTTCATGGATGATCCCCGATTCTCACCATTTGGGAAACTAGCACCTAAGTCTAAGGCCGATTTTGCCTTCCTCTTGCATGGTTACTATCACTTGAAACAAGACAATGGTGTTATGGCTATTGTCCTACCTCATGGGGTGCTTTTCCGTGGTAATGCCGAAGGGACTATTCGTAAAGCTTTATTGGAAGAAGGTGCTATTGATACGGTTATCGGTCTGCCTGCTAATATCTTCTTTAACACTAGTATTCCGACGACGGTTATCATTCTCAAAAAGAACCGCACCAATCGTGATGTTTACTTTATCGATGCCTCTAAGGAGTTTGATAAGGGGAAAAATCAGAACATCATGACGGACGCTCATATTGAGAAGATTCTCGATGCTTATAAGAGCCGTGAGGATATGGACAAGTTCGCCCATCTGGCTAGCTTTGAAGAGATTGTGGAAAATGACTACAACCTTAATATTCCTCGTTATGTGGATACCTTTGAGGAAGAAGAAGTGGAGCCCTTGACCGAGATTGTAGCTAAGATTAATCAGACCAATGCGACGATTGAAAGTCAGACAGCGTCCCTTCTTGACATGCTTGGCCAGCTTCATGGAACAACACCAGAAGCAGACGAAGAACTCAAGGCTTTTGTGGAAGCATTTAAGGGGTAGTTGCAAGCTTTCATTTACTTTTTCCGAATAATAGAAGTAGAGGGGACAACCCTCTATTTTTAATTGAGGAGATGTAAATGGAAAAAAGACATAAGCATGTCTCACCGACCTTGGATATCATGGCTAAGAAGATTTTTAGCCTGCCTGAGGTGACGGTAGCATTTATTCGAGATATTTTGGATTTGGATGTTGTGGATGCTCAGATTTTGGAGG
>OGEQ01001677.1_pt1 | contig 17242 bp, 19 predicted proteins | sample 1570731 | NCBI WGS metagenome assembly OGEQ01 (sample SAMEA2582132, study PRJEB24529) | metagenome | biome: Human gut stool | place: China | collected 2011
GCTGCCCATTTAACCGGGATTGGGTTTGATTCAATAAATAAATCTTGATGTAAAGCCATTAAACGCGCATTAATTTCTTCTGCTTTCGCAAAATCGCCTGATAAAGCATAGCGACACATCGCTGCCATATCTTTTGCAGCAAGGTTATTTGTTACAGAAATAACACCCTCTGCGCCTAATTTCATCGCTTCTAATCCTGTGGCATCATCTCCACTTAATACAATGAAATCTTTACCGGCTAATTCTTTAATCGCAGTGATACGAGTTAAGTCGCCAGTTGCCTCTTTAATCCCTACAATATTCTCAATTTGAGATAAACGTGCTACGGTTTCAGGTTTCATATCACTGCCGGTACGACCTGGTACGTTATAAAGAAGTTGTGGTAAATCCGTGCATTCTGCAATCGCTTTAAAATGTTGGTACATACCTTCTTGCGTCGGCTTATTGTAATAAGGCACAACAGATAAACAACCGGCTACGCCACTATCACGTAATAATTTTGTCATCACAATAGCTTCGCTCGTTGCATTTGCACCTGTGCCAGCAATAATTGGAATTCGCCCTTTTGCTAACTCAACTGTCTTTTCAATCACCTTCACATTTTCTTCAATGCTTAATGTGGCAGATTCTCCCGTTGTACCCACAGATACAATTGAATCTGTACCCGCATTGATATGAAACTCGATAAGTTTTTCTAATGTTTCAAAATCAATGTTTCCGTGGTTATCCATCGGGGTTACTAAAGCAACAATACTGCCTGAAAATAAGGGGGTTTGCGTAGTCATAAGGCACTCCATTTACATCTATTTTGCGTTTTAACAATAACATTTGAAAATATCTGGTTATAATCGCTAAAATAGCTTGAATTTACAAATCATTTTTTACATTTTTAAGGATTTTTTATGAAAACATTACAATCAGGTGACTTAGCCCCCCAATTCTCACTTTTAAACCAAGACAATCAACTTATTTCATTAAGTGACTTTAAAGGTAAAAAAGTACTTGTGTATTTTTATCCAAAAGCCTTAACACCAGGTTGTACAACTCAAGCCTGCGGTTTACGTGATGCTAAAAGTGAGTTAGAAAAATTAGGTGTAGTTATTTTAGGCATCAGTACAGATTCACCCAAAAAATTGGCTCAATTTGTAGAAAAAAAAGCACTCAACTTCACCTTACTTTCTGATGAAGATCACCAAGTTGCAGGTCAATTTGGTGTATGGGGAGAAAAGAAATTCATGGGCCGTGTTTATGATGGTATTCATCGTATTAGTTTCCTGATTGATGAACAAGGCAAAATTCAACACGTTTTTGATAAATTCAAAACAGGTGAGCATCATCAAGTTGTCTTAAATTACCTACAATCCCTTTAAAACGCCTCTCCAAACAACCGCACTTTCTATGATTTACCTCAAAGTGCGGTCAAAAAAAACAGCCATTTTTCTAATTTATATTTACGCTCTATTTCCCATTTGATAGAATTCACAATCTAATTGAAATTCATTATCAATTCACTTTGTATTCTTTATTACACATAAAAGGACTATCAGATGCCAAAACTTTTTGAGTTTTTACAACAATATAGTGATTACATTATTATCGGGCTTTTACTTCTTATGAGCGTAATCATGCTTGCTACCGTGATTGAACGTTTTATCTTTTTAAGCCGTATCAATGTCGCTAAATATTCCAATATCCATTCACTTGAAATTGATTTAAATCGCAATATGACGATCATTTCAACCGTTGGTGCAAACGCACCTTACGTGGGTTTGTTAGGAACAGTCATTGGTATTTTGTTAACCTTCTATCAAATTGGTCAAGCTGGCGGTGATGTCGATGCTGGCGCAATCATGATGCACCTCTCTCTTGCATTAAAAGCAACCGCACTAGGTATTTTAGTCGCTATTCCATCTATGATGTTCTATAACGGCTTAGGTCGTAAAGTAGAAGTTAACTTATTGAAATGGAAAGTATTAAACGCTCAAAAAGATAAGGAATAATCGTGAAAAAATTTGATGAAATCAACATTATTCCTTTCATCGACATTATGTTGGTGTTATTAGCGATCGTGTTGATCACTGCATCCTTTATTTCTCAAGGGAAAATTCAAGTTAATGTGCCAAAAGCCAGTTCAACGGTCGCATTCAAATCAGATGAATTAGCCAAATTATTGACCGTGACGGCAGATAAACAACTTTATTTTAATGATAAACCTATCTCGCAAGAAGCACTTGAAAAAGAGATCGCGGGTTGGAATAAAGATCAGAAAGTTACATTAAAAATTGACGCAGAAGCCTCTTTCCAAGATTTTGTGACGATTACTGACATGTTATCGAAAAATGAAATTAAAAATGTCGCCATTGTTTCGATGAAAGATAAAGGTGTTTCGAGCGAAAATACGCCAGCAGTAGGAGGCGTCGGAGTAGGGCATAAACAATGAACAGCCAACAAGCTAAACGATCATTATTAGGCTTGCTTATTTCTCTATTAATTCATGGTGCCATTGTAGGCGCATTGCTTTGGAACTGGCATAAGCCAAGTGAAGCTGCAAGTAATTCGGCAGGTGAAATATCTACAACGATTTCGATGGAAATGATTCAAGGAATGCGAGTGGAAGAACCCGCTCCAGAGCCGGAACCTGAACCTCAACAGGCTGAACCGGAACCGGAAAAGCAAGAGGTCGTCTCGGATCCAACAAAGAAACCAGAACCGGAGAAGAAAAAAGAACCTGAGAAAAAGCCAGAAAAACCAATAGAAAAGCCGAAACCAAAACCGAAGGAGAAGCCAAAGGAAAAACCTAAAAATGAGGTAAAAGCAGAGAAAGCGGTAGAAATGCCGAAGAGCTTACCGATTGGCGATAAGAATATTAATTCAACGGCTACGGCAAATTCTAAAGCAACGACCACAGGTCAACCTGGTACAAATGGCGTTCAAGGTGGCTCAGGTACCAATACGGATGAGCTAAATGCTTATCGTGCGGCTATTCGACGTGAAATTGAACGGCACAAGCGCTACCCCGCTCGTGCGAAGATGATGCGTAAACAAGGTGTTGTGAGCGTAAGTTTTAATGTGGGGGCAGATGGCTCCTTATCAGGAGAACGTGTCACAAACTCCTCTGGTGATGAAAGCTTAGACAACGCAGCACTTGAAGCTGTGAGAAGTGCAAGACCTGTTGGTCCAAAACCGGCTGGATTTACTTCTTCAGTCAGTGTGCCAATTAGCTTCACTATTCAATAGATAAATAAAAAAGGCGAACATCATGTTCGCCTTTCCTTTTGCTAATTTTGATTAGCCCATACCGTATTTTTTCAATTTCTTACGCAATGTACCACGGTTAATGCCTAGCATGTTAGCTGCACGGGTTTGGTTACCGCGGGTGTATTGCATAATCATATCTAACATCGGGTGTTCAACTTCCGCTAATACTAATTCGTAAAGATCATTCACATCTTGACCATCTAATTGTGATAAGTAATTGCGTAAAGCTTGTTTTACTGAATCACGTAATGGTTTGTTTGTTACTTGTGATTGAGAGTTTAAAACTGAAACGGTTAACGCTTCAGACGGACTACGTTGTTGTTCTAACATTTTTCTTTATCCAAAATTGAATTTAAAAAATCTTCCAGCACAATTAACTGCTCTTTCGGTTCATTAATTGCGTTAAAAGTCTGTCTAAAAACGGAATCGGGTTGAATTCCCTGTAAATACCAAGCCACGTGTTTGCGGGCTATTCGATAGCCTTTTTGCTCACCATAGAACTCATGAAGTTCCTGAATATGACGCAAAATATGACCGCACTTTTCACGCAAACTTGGCGTTTGAATTATCGAATCATGTTCCACTAAGGCATCGACGGCTTGAAAAAGCCATGGATTGCCTAGCGCGGCACGACCGATCATTATTGCATCGGCACCTGTATACTCAAGTACCTTTTTCGCTTTCGAGGCTGAATCAATATCACCATTCGCAATGACTGGAATTGAAATTGATTGTTTGACTGCTCGAATATTGTCGTATTCCGCTTCCCCTTCAAATAAGCATTCTTTCGTCCGCCCGTGAATGGTTAAAGCCTGAATACCAGATTGTTCTGCAATTTTGCCGATTTGCACACAGTTTCGGTTTGCCTTATCCCAACCCGTGCGAATTTTTAACGTCACAGGTACATCAACGGCATTCACCACTTCTTTTAAAATTTTCTCCACTAAATCGGGAAATTGAAGCAATGCAGAGCCCGCCAGTTTTCGATTCACTTTCTTTGCGGGACAGCCCATATTAATGTCGATAATTTCAGCACCATAGGCTACATTAATTGCTGCAGCTTGGGCCATTTCTAAAGGATCAGAACCTGCGATTTGCACCGCATTTAATCCTAGCTCTTCACTATGTGCTAAACGAAGTTTCGATTTCTCTGTATGCCAAACTTGTGGGTTAGTGGACATCATCTCTGAAAACGTCAATCCCGCGCCATAATGGGCACATAAACGTCGAAAAGGTTGATCCGTGATACCTGCCATGGGTGCCAATAAAATACGATTTTTTAATTCGTAAGAACCAATTCGCATTTTATGTTATCCCCAATTACAAGTCCTATCTCCAGCAAGCCAGGCCACAATAGCAACCGACAAGGGGTGCTATATTACGCATTTTTCTTTTTTTTGCAAAGTGAATTTTGTTCAAAAAATGCACTTTTTTTAATTGACAAAAAGAAATTAAGCCGATTTTAATTTACCTGTAATACGGCACCATTCCTCTTTCACGGCAACAGGATCTAAATCAAAGGATTGTGTATAAGCATCACATACCGATTGTGCTTGGGTTTCTAAAATACCCGATAATCCAAGATCACCGCCCTCTTTCACTAACTGAGAAATAATCGGGTAAAGTTCTTTTAATGGCCCTGCAAGAATATTCGCCACAACAACATCGGCTTTTAAATCTGCAGGTTTATCATCTGATAAGAAAAGTTGCAGACGGTCCGCTACACCATTTTGTTCTGCATTATTTCGACTGGCGAGAATTGCTTGTGGATCGATATCAATACCGATTGCATTTTTTGCACCTAATTTAAGAGCAGCAATAGCAAGAATTCCTGAACCGCAACCAAAATCGATTATGGTTTTGCCTGTTAAATCCAAACCATCTAACCACTCTAAACAAAGTGCAGTTGTCGGGTGGGTGCCTGTCCCAAAAGCTAAACCAGGATCAAGCATCACATTCACCGCATTTTGATCCGGCACTTCACGCCAACTAGGACAAATCCATAAACGTTTCCCAAATTGCATTGGGTGGAAGTTATCCATCCACTCACGTTCCCAATCTTTATCCTCGATTTGCTCGATTTTGTAAGCGGTGTTTTCATCTAAATGATGGGCTTGTTTAAGCAAACTCACAATTTCATTCATATCGGTTTCTGCATCAAACAATGCAATCACATCGGTATTTCCCCACAAACGCGTTTCGCCCGGAAGGGGTTCAAAAATCGGCGTATCTTGGCTATCCATAAAAGTGACCGAAACTGAGCCAATTTCTTCTAAAAAATCGCTAATTTTCTCGGCTTTTTCATTTGTACTATTTAAGCGAATTTGAATCCACGCCATCTTCTTTTCCTTTTAATTAATTTCTTTATGTAACCATCTGGGTAATAAACTTACGCCTAGGGCTGAAGCCACAATAATGATAATCCCAAGCGCTGAAACAAGTGAAACCTCTTCGTTGAGTAATAATACTGCCAAGAAGACACCAAAAATCGGCTCAAGTGCGGTCAAAATTCCCGAGATTTTTGCATCCACTGAATTTAAGCCTTTATTCCACAACCAAAAGGCAAACCAACTACATGCTACACCGAGATAAATCAAACCGAAGAAACCAAACCAGTTAAAATGGATATCCCAGTTTTCCGTCAGCAATAAAGTAAATGGCAGCATGGTGATGCTTGCTAACACAATCGAAATGGATGTATAGGCTTGTGCTGAAACCGTTGCCACCACTTTTTTCGTCCAACGCAAGCAACAAGCAAACACAATACTTGCCGCCACCACTAAGGAGCAACCCAATAAACTAATTTCACTTGAGCCTTCATTTCCTTGCCCACCTAAAATTAAAATGGCTACGCCTAAAAAGGCAAAAGCCCCACACAACCAATGATACCATTTCGCACGATCTTGAAAGAAAAAATGCCCAATGAAAATCACACATAATGGTTCTAATCCAATCATGGTCGTTGCACTCGCCGCGCTTGTATATTTTAAACCAATGAATCCCAGCAAAAAGATCGCAGTATAATTGAAAAAACCTAGCCACCAAAGCTGTTTTCGCATCGGTTTAGACACGCCTTTCCAACGACGAAAAAAGAGTGGCATCACAATAATCGCCGCCATTAATAAACGGGCTTGGATCATCAAAATGGTGTCCATCATTGTAAAGGTGTATTTAGCGGCAACAAAGGAACTACTCCAAATAAACAATGCTAGGATCTGGTAAATCATAAAGTGCGGTCCATTTTTACTGTTTTTTGGCACCGAATTGATTGCCTAAGATGAACGCAATCAAACCAAATACAAGTGCTGGTACAATGGCATTAAAACCCAATAATTTGATACCAAATTGAGTCAGCAATACAAAACTGCTTAATCCCACTACCATTGAGCTTATTGCACCTGCTGCATTTGCTTTATCCCAATAAATGCCTAATACAATCACCCAAAGGAATGCTGCCTCTAATCCCCCGAAAGCAAATAGATTCAACCAAATAATCATATCCGGTGGATTCAGTGCGGCAAGAATTAACAACGCCGATAAAACAAGTGTGATGACTGATGAAATACGGCTAATTCGTTTTTCATTCTTCGCAGCTTCAGGTTTGCTTGCAAGATATAAGTCTTTCACAAAGATTGAAGAGGATTGAATGAGTTGCGCATCAACTGTGGACATAATCGCCGACATCGGTGCGGCTAAGAAAATCCCTGCAACAATAGGTGGAAGCACTTCCAACATTAAGGTTGGAATGACTTTGTCTGATACCGTCAAGTCTGGCACAACGGCTCGTCCTAAAGCACCCGCCAAATGCATCCCTAACATAATAACTGAAAGGACAATCGTACCAATGAGCATGCCTCGATGTAAGGCTTTACTGTCTTTGAAAGCCATGCAACGCACGGCTGTATGTGGTAAACCAACCACACCGAAACAGACTAGGATCCAAAACGATGCCATAAATTGAAAATCCAGCATCTCATTTGGGCCATAAGGGCTTACTAAGCTCGGATCAATTTCAGTTAATTTATTGACCGCACTTTCTACGCCACCAATATGGTAAATAACGCCCACTAATAGCACGATTGTGCCAAAAATCATTACTGTACCTTGAATTGTATCGGTTAATACGACGGCTCGGAAACCACCAATAAACGTATAAATGCCAACCGTTAAGGCAAAAATAAGCAAGGCGTGAGTATAAGGAATCCCTATCGTGGTTTCGAGCAATCTTGCCCCACCAATAAATTGCACAACCATAGCAGCAAAGAAGGCAAGCAACAATGCTAGACTGGAAATCCAAACGAGATACTTATTTTTATAACGATAGAGAAATAAATCATTAATAGTAAGCGCATTAGTTTCGCGAGAAAGTAAGGCAAACTTTTTACCTAATGCACCTAAGGCTAACCAAACAGCCGGTACTTGGATCATGGCGAGTAATACCCAACCTAGCCCATATTTATACGCTGCTCCAGGTCCACCAACAAAAGAACTGGCACTGGCATAAGTAGACGCAGTGGTCATCGCCAGGACAAAGCCTGTCATGGAGCGATTTCCCACATAATACTCAGTAAGAAAATCCCCTTTACTACGTTTTACATATGCAAATAATGCCGCGCCAAAGATGAAGACTAAGTAGATGACTAAGGGGAGAATAATACCTAAATTCATTATTTATTCTCCTTTGACTCAACATCTAGCGGGATATCTAAAAAGACAATTTTGACAATCCAATACCCAATGACCACAAACAAAATAGGTAAATAAATGCAGGATAATTCAAACCACAACGGAAAACCTATCGGCCCAGGCGAGTCTTTGGGTAAATAAGCACAAACACACCATCCAATCACATAAAGAATGGCTAATCCTAATGCCCAACGCGCCTCCTTGGCTGCTTGTTTATACCGCTGTGATAAATCCATTATGAACTCCCATTAGAATGTTTTACCCATTTCAAGGAAAATACGATTTTTGTCGTAGCTATAAAATGGGTGATTACTTGAAACTCGTTGATAAGACCACGTAATTTTAGGCGTGATTCCCCAGAAGTAAAGATCTCGATGCCATAATGTTACAGCCGATTGGTATTCATTATTTTTTTGACGAATATTAAATAAATCCGCACCTTTATAAGTTCTACGTGCATACGCAAGAGAAATGCGGGTTGAAATGCCCCCCCCCCACTCTTGTCCCCAACCTAAACGGAGGTTTTTACGTTGATAAGCATTGTCTTCATCTCGTGCATTTTCACGATTATAATCAGCACCTACAAACCAAAATTGACCACTCTTAGGAAAATAAGATAACGTATTCGACCAAAGATAGTTATTGCCATTCAAATGTTTACGAGTGTTATAACGCTGTTCACCATATTCAAGTGCGGTTGAAATTTGCCACTTTTCATTCAGCCAATAGGTTAAATCTAAACGAGTACCGGAGTTTTTCGAATACTGCTTCATTGAATCGCTACCCGAGGAACCGCCTGCATACCATCGTCTTTCGGTAAATGGCATCAATGAAATCTCAAAACGTGCTGTTTGATAACCAAATCCCGCACCAACTCTACCATTAAATTCATTATATTTTTTATTATCCCAGTAATATTTCCCACTCCCCTCGATAGAAAATTTAGTGAAATAATTATGGGGTAATGACCATTTTTTCTCGGCTTCTGCAAAATAAGAAAAACCTGTTGCACTTTCACGCTCCCAGGCATTCCAATTTCCAATGCGAGTGCCTGCTTTTGGTGCATTGTTAATATTACTTTCGTTTAAGAAGCTCAAACCACCTTGAAACTTCCACTGATCTCGGCGGTTAAGTGCCGAAAGATATTGGTCGATCATGACGATAGACTCGGGTGAAACTTGTTCAGCTCTCAGTTTTTGGAATTGATCTTTAGCCGCCTCATTATCATTGTTTAAAAAGAGTGCTTGTGCTAACTGATAACGTAACGGAAGAATGGTTGAATCTTGAGAAAATAGAGAACGATAACGAGTTACCGCCTCCGAAAAACGACCATTTTCGCGAGCATTAATTGCATTTGCCCACTCAAGTAAAAATGGATCTTGTTTTGGCAAATTCTGATACAACGGCAGTAATAGTTGAACGGCTTCACTGTTATTTTGCAACACTGCAGGAATCAATCCACGTACGATCAAATCAGGATGTTTTGCCAATTCTTCTTTCGTCATAGAAAGTGTATGTTTATCGTCACGTTTTTCTGAAATTTGTGGCTTTTGAGTAGATAAATCCGGTTTTGCAAGCTGAAGCTGATCATCAAACCGTTCATCCCTAGGTTGAGGAGACTTCTCTACTGCAAAAGAGAATGAACTAAGCAATAATGAAGAGCTTAAAAATAAAACAAGTTTAGATTGTGAAGTCATTTTTTATTCCTATAAAGAAAAATAAAGCAAGCCAAGAGCTTGCTTTAAAATTTACAAAAAATTTCTAATTTTTTCTAGCACCAAAAACACCAAATTTATCATTTCCTTGATAAGTTCCAGCTACTTCGTCTGCATCTTTTCCATAGAAGCCACCTTCAACCTGAACACCTTGGTTATTTGTTCCACTAAATTGATTGCCTTGAATTTTAGCAGATAAAGAAACATCATCGAAATGTAGATGAGGAGGAAGAGCTCCCCCAGCAATACCATTTAATACAAGCTCATCTTTAAAGCCTGTTTTTGCTAAAGAAATTGTTCCATTTAATGTTTTATCTGCGAAATTAGCCATTAGTTTTACGAATGATAAATTAGAATCTAAGCCATCAGCCCGCTTCTCTACATGCATACCATTTCCAATATAATTTGCAGTACCTGATTGCGGCATTTCTGTTGTTGGATTTACACCAAATGCAACATAATAATCAGAACCTAACGTAGGCTCCGTAAATTTTCCCCAACGAATATTTTTATAGTTTTTACCACTAATAGAACGTAATTCAGGAAGATCCGCCTGTAGTACTTCTTTCTCATTAGTTCCAATGACTGGACGTTCGTAATACCCTGATGGAATAATTTCAATTTCATGACCTTCAACATTAACGAGATTCACGTTATTGTCATCATGTATTTGTCTTTCAATGACCGTCACTGTTTTATCTTCTTTATTAACCTCAAACCCCACTCGTTTAAGCACGATTTGTTCAGATGGTTTAGGTTGTTCAACTGGTTTTTGCTGTTCAACTGGTTTTGGTTGCTCAACTGGTTTTGGTTGTTCAACTGTTTTTGGTTGTTCAACTGGTTGAGTATCGCTACTACTGCCACATGCTGCTAATGTTACGCTTGTAAGAACAATTAAGCTCAGTTTAGAGAGAGCAAATTTCATTGTTTTCCTCTGGTAAAAAAGTAAATTTAAGTTATAAATTAATTTAAAATTTTTTCAAAAATTTATTAATTGTAGATACATAAAACTAAACACTTCGGATAAAAAAGCGGACTAACTCATGTTGTCCGCTCAATTTTATCACGCATCTTTAGCGTTGTCTCTAACCTAAAAAATAGATAACATCTATCACCTTTTGAAAATTAGATATTACAAATGAAATGCGAGTTTAACTTTATCAATAGTGTTAAAAATAGATAAAGCTATTTCTTAGCCGCAAAGGACGCTACCCAAGAGTTATCATTAGCTTTAGCTGAACCGCCTAATTCTTTTGCGTTCTCACCATAGAATTTACCTTCAGCTTTTCCCTGAGAATTTAACAACTCTGATTTAGCTGTACCTGAAAAACCATTTCCAGAAATATTGGCATCAATCTTAACTACATCTTTGTTATGTGTGCTTAAGGTACCCGTTAATTTCTTATTACCAAAATCAGCAGTAAAACTAGATGAACCTTTTAAATAATCTTCATCTGGTAATTTATCCGTGTCAGCTGAAATAATGCTATCCCCTCTATAGGATGCTACGCCTGATGATGGCATTGAAGTTGTTGGGTATCCGTTATAAAAAAAGATATCATCTTGACTAGGATCTTGGCTCTCAATTGCTCCAAAACGAACATTGCTATAAGAACCACAGCAAACTTCTAATTTACCATTTAATTTCATACCATTAATTGTTTGGGCTTTAGATACGGTCCAATCTCCTGAGCTAATACCAGGACCAAAACCGATAGGAATATCTTTCCCATCAACATTAATTTTATATAAATTTGGCGAAGTAAGAGCAATGTTTTTAGTAACTACGCGACCGCCCTCATCATCAACTACGATAACACCACCCGTTTTATTATTTGAAGATGGTAACATTGGAGTATTTGAATTATTCTGTTTTTTAGTTGGTTGATTTGCTTGCGTAGCCGGTTTATCTTTCGTTGGTGCTTGACTACTACTTCCAGCATCACCACCGCCACTACTTCCACAAGCAGCTAAAGTTAATGCAGCTAAAGCTGTTAAACTAAACTTTAAAATAGTATTTTTCATAATTTACCTCTTAGGTTGTTAACGAAACACAATTAATAGACAGACATAACATAAATTTATGTAAATTTTATCTTATCATAAATTTAATATGATTATATATAAACCTATATAAAAAAATAAGGTAAAGACAATATTTTGTCTTTACCTTAATAATTTATAAATTAATCATACATCCCTAATTTCTTCTCTAAATAGTGGATATTTGCGCCACCTTTTTGGAAGTTTTCATCTTCAAGAATGAGTTCATGAAGTGGGATATTTGTTTTGATACCATCAATGATCGTCTCTGATAATGCATTTTGCATACGACGGATTGCGACATCACGCGTATCACCGTATGTGATTAATTTTGCGATCATAGAATCATAATGCGGAGGAACAGTATAACCACCATACACATGAGAATCCCAACGAACACCTAAACCACCTGGTGAGTGTAAGTGTGCCACTTTACCTGGAGATGGTAAGAATGTTTTTGGATCTTCTGCATTAATACGACATTCAATCGCATGACCTTTCACTTTGATATCTTCTTGTTTATAAGAAAGTGGTAAACCAGCTGCAATGCGCAATTGTTCTTTCACCAAATCTACACCGGTAATCATTTCTGTTACTGGGTGTTCTACTTGAATACGAGTATTCATTTCAATGAAATAGAACTCACCATTTTCATATAAGAATTCAAATGTACCTGCACCGCGATAGCCAATTTCAACACAAGCCTTCGCACAGCGGGAACCAATATCACGACGAACTTCTTCGGTAATACCCGGTGCGGGTGCTTCTTCTACTACTTTTTGGTGACGACGTTGCATAGAACAATCACGCTCTGCAAGATAGATTGCGTTACCGTGTGTATCCGCTAAAACTTGAATTTCAATATGGCGTGGATTTTCTAAATATTTTTCCATGTAAACCATATCATTGTTAAACGCGGCTTTTGCTTCTGCTTTTGTCATCGCAATGGATTCTTCAAGTGTATCTTCGCTACGAACCACGCGCATACCACGACCGCCACCGCCACCAGATGCTTTGATAATAATTGGATAACCAATACGTTTTGCAATTTCTTTATTTTTCGCGATATCACTGCCAACAGGGCCATCTGAACCCGGTACACAAGGCACGCCTGCTTTTTTCATTGCTTTAATCGCAGAAACCTTATCTCCCATCAAACGAATAACGTCTGCAGTTGGACCAATAAAGATAAAACCAGAACGCTCAACTTGCTCTGCAAAATCCGCGTTTTCAGAAAGGAAACCATAACCAGGGTGAATTGCATCCGCACCGGTTACTTCTGCTGCAGCAATAATAGCAGGAATATTTAAATAACTTTTTACAGATGGCGCAGGTCCGATACAAACTGTTTCATCTGCAAGTAATACGTGTTTTAAATCACGGTCAGCGGTAGAGTGAACCGCCACAGTTTTAATGCCTAATTCTTTACAGGCACGCAAAATACGCAGTGCAATTTCACCACGGTTAGCAATCACAACTTTTTCTAACATAACAATTTCCACTTGGGTGAAAAAATGGCGAGAAAGCTCGCCATTTCAGATTGATAGGGATTATTCGATAACGATCAATGGTTGATCAAATTCAACCGCTTCGCCATCATTTACTAAGATTGCTTTAACCACACCAGCTTTATCAGCTTCAATACGGTTCATCATTTTCATTGCTTCAACGATACAAAGTGCATCGCCTACTTTGACAGTTTGTCCCACTTCCACGAAAGCTTTCGCTTCTGGGCTTGGGCTACGATAGAATGTACCTACCATTGGTGAACGCACTTGGTGTCCTGATACTTCAGCGGCAGGTGCTTCCGCAGGTGCAGCCGCTGCAGGTGCTGGCGCAGCTGCCGGAGCCGCAACCGGTGCGACTGGCGCCGCTGCATATTGAATTGCAGCAGGAGCAACAGCTGGTGCCGCACGGCTAATACGTACTGTACCTTCTTCTTCTTGCACTTCTAATTCAGTGATACCCGATTCTTCTACTAATTCAATCAGTTTTTTGATTTTACGAATGTCCATACGTTCTTCCTAAAAATAATAATGAATTGTTAACCGCTCTTTCAGAATTGATTTCCAAAGTGCGGTCATTTTGAAACCTGTTTTTTGTGTCGGCAAGATTACCGCAAAATCATGAACTTTGCGATAAATTTCTGCGAAAATCTGTAAATTTTGTGAAATTTTATGCTTTTTTATTTAAAAAATCTAACGCAAATTGGAGAGCGAACTCATAGCCTTTTGCACCTAAGCCACAAATCACCCCTTCAGCCACATCACTAAAGTAAGAATGGTGACGGAATGGCTCGCGCTTATGTACATTAGACAAATGGATTTCAACAAAGGGAATTGACACAGCAAGCAACGCATCACGCAATGCAACACTGGTATGTGTATAAGCTGCCGGGTTAATTAAAATAAAATCCACTTTCTGAAAACTTTGATGAATCTTATCGATTAACTTTTCTTCGCTATTTGCTTGAAAGCACGCCAAATTCACATCATGCCGCGCTGCAAGTTTTGCCATATTTTCCTCAATGGCAGATAACGAAAGCGAACCATAATGTTTCGGCTCTCTTGTGCCCAACATATTTAAGTTCGGGCCATTTAACAGCAAAATATTGAATTTTTTTGACATTTTCACATCCTTTAACTTGTGCGAATTATAGCGATTTTTTGTGTAATGGTGGTCGTATCTCTATATAATTTTGGTAATAAATTCTGAATTTAAATCAATTATCGGTAAATCTGAGCCTGGCCACGCACGTAATACTTGATGTTGCATTAAATTCAATGTATCCAATCCTGGCGTCACATTGGGTGTATATTGTGCCGCGATACGAGCGAGTTGCATCAATCCTAGACTACTTTCAATACTCGAGCTGATTACGGCTTTTATGCCTAAACTATGTGCTTGCGCAATCAACTTTTGACAATCTTGTAGTGAACCAATCAATGTTGGCTTAATCACAATGGCACTTAAGTGAGGTTCTTTTTCTAAAAAGAAGCCAGGCTCACGTACACTTTCATCCCAAGCAATATTAATGCCTGTTTGAGCTGCAAACTGGCGGCTTTCTTCACGGGTTTTACAAGGCTCTTCTAGAAATTGAATACGTGAACGATGTTGCGGTTTCACTTTCTCCGCAAATTTTAAGGCTTTTTCTAATGTCCATTGACGATTCGCATCTAGACGTAATTGCAAATCAGGAATAGCTTCAAGAAACATATCCGTAATCAATCCATCACGATTCGCTTCATACATACCGACTTTGATTTTAGCGACTTTGTCACCTGACATTTGATTAAGTTCTGCATATAACTCATCAGGATCGCCATAGCACAATGGTGCAGTATGATAGTTACCTTCCTCATTTAAATAACGTTTCATCTCATCCATCGCCGTGCTAATACCGAAAGCAACGGAGGGATAACAACCGTCAAGTGGCACTCTTGGCGCTTCGCAGCTTGCATGACACCAATTTGTCAGCCATTCAATGGCTTGCTCTTGCGCTTGCTCGATAGTTTCTTCGCTAAACCCAGGTAAAGGTGCAATTTCTCCCCAACCATCACGGCTGCAAGAAACTCGCACAATCAAGCCCTCTCGGAGTTTTAAAAAACGTCCACGTAAAATCAACTGACTATCGACGGGAATAGAATAACGATAAAGATTAAATGATTTGGTTTCCATCTTATTCTCCTTGATGACAAAAGTGCGGTTAAAAACACACTGATTTTTAACCGCACTTTATGACCAAATTAAGGGTTGCGTCTGAATTTGCTGAAGTCTGGTGCGCGTTTTTCGTTAAACGCGTTACGACCTTCTTGACCTTCTTCTGTCATATAGAACAACATGGTGGCGTTACCCGCGAGTTCTTGTAAACCTGATTGGCCATCACAGTCTGCATTTAATGCAGCTTTCAAGCAACGTAACGCAATTGGGCTGTTACGTAACATTTCACGACACCAACGCACGGTTTCTTTTTCTAAATCAGCATAAGGCACAACAGTATTCACTAAGCCCATATCTAATGCTTCTTGCGCATTATATTGACGGCATAAGAACCAAATTTCGCGTGCTTTTTTCTGACCCACTAAACGTGCCATATAGCTTGCGCCCCAGCCACCATCAAATGAGCCCACTTTAGGACCAGTTTGACCAAAGATTGCATTGTCTGCAGCAATCGTTAAATCACATAACATATGTAATACGTGACCGCCACCAATTGCGTAACCTGCCACCATTGCTACAACTGGTTTTGGACAAGTACGAATATCACGTTGGAAATCCAATACATTTAAATGATGCACACCGCTTTCATCTTTATAGCCGCCGTAGTCACCACGAATTTTTTGGTCACCACCAGAACAGAATGCTTTTTCGCCTTCACCGGTTAACACAATCACGCCGATTTTTTCATCGAAACGAGCGTTAGAAAATGCATGGATCATTTCTTTAACTGTTTGCGGACGAAATGCATTACGCACTTCTGGACGATTAATGGTAATTTTTGCAATACCATCAGTCGATTTATGGAAACGAATATCAGTGTAACCTTCGCTGTGATCAACCCACTCAACTGGTGCATATAAAACATCATCTTTTGGATTTTGCATTGTTCTTTCCTTTATAAGTGTAAAAAGTGCGGTCATTATAGCGGAAGTTTTTTAGTTCGGGAAAGAAAATCAATTATTGAAGACTTTACAATTATGTCGTTGTTGCTAAAATTCCGCCATTCCAACTTTAGTAAGGAAATTTAAGTGAAAAAAATTATTTTTTTAAGCAGCATTATGCTATTGAATGCTTGTAGTTTATTCGGTTCATCACAATCAACTATTCCCGCTGAATTCGCACAAGCAGACTATCTCCTGTCTGATGCCAATGCAAAAACATGGGCTATCGCAAGTAAACAAGCTGAACAATGTATCTATCCAAATTTAACTCGCATTCAGCAACAACATTTTGCCAAAGAAGATAGCTATATTCATTCCCAATATGTCTTTTTCTATCCGTTAGAAAAAATCATTGGTGAAGACTATGTGAAAATGATTCAAAAAGATGAAAAATCAATGAATTACGCGACCTATCAATTTAAGAAGTTCCGCGCAGAAATTGGTGATGTCGATGCATTAGAGCCAAAAGCTTGCCAAATTTTACGTACTCAGGCAAAAGAAGACTTAGATGTCGTGAAAGGCCAATATGTAAATGGCATGGTAGATGAAACGAAAAATGATGATGGTACATTGAAGAAAACGGGTGATGGTATTGCCACCAATCAAAACAAATTCTTCTTTGATATTATTAAATGGGGTTCAGCCCTTCTTCTCTAATTTTTATTATTTTATATAAATTTATATCTCACTCACGGCGTAAATATTTTTACGCCGTTTTTATATCTGAGAAAACGGTTGCGATCAAAAAAAGCTTAAATTTTCAGTAAAAAAGCAAAATAGCCATTTAAATTAAAGTCATTTTCAGCTAGTCTAACAAGAATTAGTTTTTACAAGGAGAAAACATCATGACAACGCTTTTTGATATTGCACAAAACTGGT
>OGEQ01001683.1_pt1 | contig 17205 bp, 20 predicted proteins | sample 1570731 | NCBI WGS metagenome assembly OGEQ01 (sample SAMEA2582132, study PRJEB24529) | metagenome | biome: Human gut stool | place: China | collected 2011
GTAGCAAAAATAAAATTGAAACAGAATAATTTAAAAAGAAATAAAAAAATTAAAATAAAAGAAATTTGCGAAATCTGTGGAGAAGATATGAATGAAAATCCTTTTGCATATGACTATGATTCAGAAATTAAACTTATATTTAAATGTCCATCATGCGGCCATAGAAAAGTTAGAAATTTATAAGAGTTCACATAAAAATATAACTGGAAATAAAATTTCCAGTTATATAAACGATATAGAATATTAAATTACACAAATTATTCTACATACTCTTCATAAATTATCCTATATTGTCTAAATAATCCTATATTATCTATTAATTTTGGTATTTTCTATAGATAATACTGAAATTAATTTTAATCTTATTTGTTCAAGCTTTTCCTTTTGTTCAGTCGTTCTTACTCTTCCATCTAAACTTTTTGTTAGTAATATTGCATCTGAATAATCTTTATTATCTATAAAATTTTCTATTTTTTCCATATCATTTTTTATATCTTTATCATATTCAGATTTTTCATCTATATTTTTATTTAACGCATCTACACATTTCTTAAAATTAGGAAACTCATCAGATTTCTCTCCAACATTTTTAATTTTAACTTCAGCTTTTCTTATTTCCCCCTCATCTAAAGCCTTACTTGCTTCTAAATAATTTTCAATCATATTTTTTAATTCGTTAGCTTCTTTATTTTTAGGATCTTCATCTAAAGCCAATTCTAAAGATACTTCAGCCTTCTCATATTGCCCTTCGCTAATAAGTTCTTTTCCCTTATCTAATGCTCTATTTGAACTATTACATGCAATAATATTTAATGATAAAATTATAGTTAATACTGCTAAACTTAAATATTTCACACTTTTTTTCACTTAATTACCCCCATTGTCTAATCTATATTATTGTAATTTAGCTTAATAAAATAATTTAATGAAAATTATAATGCCATAAAAAACCCTATATTTCCATATTTTTAAATTTCCTTTTTATCCCAAACAAATAATATCATATTTTGAACAACAAGTAAATATTCTTAACTAATAAAAATAATAATGAATAATTAGTACGCTTTTTTGCTATAAAACTCAAATTTTATGGAAAATTATAAAAAAGAAAGGAGTAAATAATTATAGTTTTAATCTTTAATGTATTTATCTAAATTAGATTCTTCTGGTTCATCTGTAAACTTATATAGGCTAAAACTTTCTTCTACCTGCTTTGATGTTATTCCATCAAAAAGTATCGCATCAAGGTTTTCTAAGTCTTCTAGAGCAACTTCTCTATTATAATCTTCCCTTGTAATTTTTAAATAATACTCCCTAATAATCTTACAAAGCTCCCTTGGAAATCTAATATGTCTCATAGCTCTTACTATATGCTTTTCATCTATAGCAATTATATTTAAAGCGTAATTCATTTTCTCAGAAAATTCAAAACCTTCAGGAGTAAAATTAAAGTCTAGCCTCATATCACTATAATCAACAGCATCCTTTATTGATAAAGTAAATCCAACAAAATCATAATTAATATCAAAGTCTTCTCTCTTAAAAAGTTGAAATCCAAAATCAACCTTTCCTTTACTTACTCCTCTAAAACTCTTCTTAGCTTCACTTGGAAACCTTAAAATAACTAGGAGACTATCCTTATCCGTCAAAAGGCTAACCATGCCTTCCGAAAGATCTATAGAAAGCTTGCTGCCAATCTCTAAATAACACTCTCCATCTTCATCATTAGATTCTAGTTCCTGAAGGTTGTCCTTTCCTAAAACCTGATACAAATAGTTTTTAAATTCAATATCAAATTCATTTTCCATTCTTTAAGTCGTCTCCTTTATTTTTAAATAATCTTCAACTATTATATATCAACAACATTATAGTTACAAACCATATTTTAACCATTTTTAATTCTAAAAAGACTTTAAAAATAGCAGAGACATCATATACCATAATAATTAATTAAGTTCTTCTAAATAACTAAGTATTACTTTATCTTTTCCCTAAGCTTTAAAAGTACCTCTCTTATTTCCTTAACCTCTTCATAGGTAAAGTTTTCAAATACACTATCAAAGCTATTATTTATATCACACCTAAAAGTTTTTGCAAAGTCTACTCCTTTTTTAGAGAAAACTATATATGTATTTCTCTTATCCTTTTCATCCTTAAACTTCTCTACATACCCCATATTTTCAAGCCTTGACACTATTCCTGACACAGTTCCCTTAGCTAAGGACATTTCATCACAAAGTTCCTTAACTGTAACCTTCCCCTTATGAGCTATAAGTTTAATCACTGTTATTTGTTGGTGAGTAAGTCCACTTTCTTTAAGTCCTTCACTTACTTTCCCCATGGTACTTGAATAAATTTCCTTTATTAGCATAGCTATTTCAAATGAATCATAATTCATATAAGTCCCTCTTTTCTAAAAAAATAAATTTCAAATTATATTTCCCCAAGGAATCTAAGTCCTATGAAAAATATATGAAAGATTCTACATATAAAATTAATGGTACATAAAGTCTTCTAAACTTTATGCACCATTTAATACCTTTATACTAAATTAGCTAATTTTATATTTTACTTTTAAATTATCAAAGGTGAAGAATCCCACAAAGAAATATACGCCAGCCATAAATAGTGCTGCTCCTAATCCCATATAAAAATCTCCTAAATAAACTGGATTAAATATTCCTAAGTTTCTAACTGAAATTCCAAAGAAAATCATAAATCCCATTATAAGATAACTCTTAAAATCAAAGAAGGAAAATACACAATGTTTATCAAGTTTACTATTTACTATTCTTGTTGTATGTTTCTTAAACATTTTACTAAATATAAATTTAAAAAACACAAAAAATATAACTGCTGCAAAAATGATTGTTATGATTAAGTTTCCGTGATGTGACATAACATCTCCAAACCCTAAAGTAAATACTCTAAATCCTGCAAATCCCCATACTAATCCTGCTATAAAAAGTAAAATTCTCTTACTAACTCTTGGAGTAAATTTTTTAATTCCGTCCATAATTTTCATCTCCTACAAAATAATTTTATTTTATTAGATGCAACCTACATTGAAATGCTTCGCATGAAAACTCTTTGTTCCTATGCAAACCATTTTACTCCTAATAATAATTATTGTCAAATAAGAGTTTTTATTTATTTTAATCTTTATTGCAGATTACCCTTTCAAAGATTTAGTATAAAAGATTTTTTTAAGGGAAACCTAAGTGTGTATCCTTATAGAGGTTAAGACTTCACTTTTGTGATTGATGTTCATCACCTCCTAAAAGTCTTAATTTCTCAAATTTTCTATATGCCTTTTTAAATTAAAGATGGCTATACCATACATTTCCCCCTTCTAAGAAACTTCAAGTATAGCCATCTATTTTTATTTAATATTATTTCTTATAAGTTTAAAAGATGTAAAAGCAAAAATCACAAAGCCTACAAAGGATAAAATAGAACTTAATAAAAGAATTATGTCCCCTATTATAGTTAATCCAATAAAGCTAAAAATTTCTATGGCTCTTTGAAACATCTCTGTTTGAAGTAGCACAAGCATAAAAGATCCTAATGCTACTAAAATCAACTTAATATTTTTATTTTCCATTTAATAATCCTTCCCTATATTTCACCTTACTTACTTTTTCCCTATTTTCCACTTGAAATATTTATTTACAAAAATCAAAAATATAACTAATAAAAGGCTCTAAACCCTCATACAACCTAATAAAGGTATTCAACTAAAAAACTCCTCCTTAAATTTTCACAAACTCAATAGTACTATTTTTAAGTCTTATTATTTCTAATAAGATTTAAAAGCATATTTCCACTAAAATAAACTTTAATCTTTTATGCTTTTTAATTTTTAATTAAGTATATTAGGTTTTATCCATTGCTTATACTTATGAGTTTTGTATCATAGAAACTAATTACCAACTTAAAATATTTTGTGTTGCTATTTTTTCATATTCATTGCAACATATAAGCTTACAATCATCGCCTCCAAAATGTTCAGAAAAATAAAGTCTTTCCTCTTCTAGCTCTTCTATTTTATCAATATTTCCTTTAAGATAAGCTTTTATTCTATACATAGCAGAATCACATCTTGCCATAACTCCACCAAGTCTAATATCTATAACTTCAAAGCCTTGTCCTTTACATTCCTTATACCATAGATCCCTAAAACTCTTATGAAAACTCTTTAGCTTTTCTTTTATTTCTGGAATAAAGTTATATGCTATAAGCCTTAAGGCATCCTTATCATTTTCTAAATAAGCTTTTCTTATTTCTAGTCCTATTTCACTTTTAACTGAAAGGTAAGCAGCAAGTTTAGAATACATAGTAAACATTAATTTAAACCTCTCACTTCTCTCTCCTATTTCCTCATATTTTTTAGAAAGATTAATATAATGTTCTTCTAAATCTAAACCCTCTAAATGCTTATCAAAGACTCCTAAAAGCAAATCTTGGTAGGCTATATATTTTGAAGGATTACAAACCTCCATATTAGGAGTTTTAACTGTTGGAACAAGATCTAACTCTTCCAAAGAAGTAAAATCCTCCATGCTAAGCCCTGTTAAAGATTTGCATCTTTCATCTATCCATTCTTTCTCTACCTTGTTATAATAGCCATGCTCTCCAAATAATATAAGACCTACTATTATTGAATATATTGGGGTTTCTGATCCATCATCTCCCCAAGCCGTTGCAAAGACTTCTTTTATTCCTTTAGCCTTACATTGATTTAAGGCAGCATTTGTTGTTTCAAAGGTCTTTGAATAGTTTGGAGCAAATCCACTCCATCTCCAGCATCCTCCTGCAAAGATAATATTGTTATTAAAATCATCTCTAATATCTAAAAGCTTTTTATATTTTTCTTCATCAGAATTATAATAATCCCAATAAACTAAGGAAACTTCCTCTGGAATATTATTTGCTATTTCAGGAGTTATAACTATATCTAAATCGTAATATCCACCATCTGGAGCTCCACATCTTAAAAACATATCATCCCAAATCATTGGCTTAAAATCATATTTTTTTGCTATTTCATTAACCTTATTTAAATGCTCTACCATAAGCTTTTGGTGAGAAACATGTCCATGTTTAGTTAAATAATGGCCTCTTCCTAAATCAAAAGCCTCATCCATACCTATATGAATATTTTTACTTCTAAAACATTCTCTTAATGAAGAAATCATTGCCTCTATAAACCTATAAGTCTTTTCCTCTCCTACTAAAAGTACATCTTGAGTGTCTTTCATCCCTTCCCCATAAGGCCATCTTAAAGTTTGTTTTAAGTGAGCTAAAGTTTGAATGCAAGGTACAACTTCTATACCTAAAGAGTATCCATAATCATCAATTTCCCTTAACTCCTCTTTGCTATATCTTCCTCTCATATAACCAAAGTATGGATAACCCTCAATCTCATAAGTATCTTCAGTATAAAGCATACACCTATTATGTCCCATTAAGGCCATATACCCTAATATCCTTTTAACCTCAGAAACTCTATAAATAGCATTTCTTGAGGCATCTATCATTACCCCTACTGAATCAATATAAGTTTTTTCACTTCTTGAAAAACTCTCCTCTCCCTTTTTAAGAAATTGAAGATATAAACTAAATGCTCTAAAAAAGTGGTGTTTTTTCTTATATCTTATTTCATTATTTTTTCCTCTAAGGACTTCTATTACATTTTCTGATTCTTCAGGAAGCTTAGAAACATTTATAATTTCTAAATTTTCATTCTTACTCCCCTTCTCATTATAAAGCTGAAAATCAATTAGTTCTTCTAATCCCTTGACAGCTTCTAACATTTCCTCATTTAATCCAACTAATTTAACTCTCATCTTTATTCCCCTCTCATACTAAAAATAGGTGTTTCCTATATAATTCCACATTAAAATCAAATCTCCTACTAAAAAGATTATTTTATGATAAATAAAAATAAATTGTTATAAAAATGAACTATAAAACATGAAAATAAATCTAAACCTTGTTTTAGCAAATAAAAATTACTCTAAAAATGGACTAGCTCTTTTTACCATTAAGAGCCTCTAATAGTTTTTAAAATAAATAAAATAACCTATACATAAATAACTACACATATAAATAAAACTTATAAATAGATAAAGAGCTTATATTCTTAAACTCTAAATCTATTTATAAGTTTTTAATATATGTAGTAATAATATTTAAGCTTATTAAATTTATAATAGATTTTCTTTATATATCCTAATATTTTATTATACTTAATTGAATATTATAATGTTATAAAGAAGGCCTATATCAAAATATAATAAGATATTTTGATATAGGCCCTTTTGAAAAAGATTTAATGTTGAAAAACTAATTTTTTTTACTTTTATTGAATCTTCTTATATGAATTTCAGTACAAATTACAGGAATACTTATAATAAACATCCCAACTAAGAAATATTCCAAACCAGAAATATCTAAATTAAAAAATCTAATTATCAAAGTGAATATTATTGAGAATATAAATACAAAGATACATGGCTTTAAAATATAATTGTTAGCTTCTTCCCACGTTTCTTCATTTCTCATTGCATATTTTAATTTATACCCTACAAAAATATCGGGATATTCCTCATAGTCATCATGAAGCTTTTTACAAATAAGCCCAATAATAAACATAACTATTCCCATAAAAATTATAACCAAAAATATTTTCCCCTTTCTTAGTTAGATACCAATACTAAAAAATGTAAAATTACAATCATAAACATAATACCACTATTTACCACATTTTTCATTCTATATATTCTTTTAAATTCGTTCATTATCTTTTAAATACATTCATTTCCATTACTTTTTTTTATATTTCTCAGATTTTGTGTAATTTAGATAATAAAACATAAATTATTCAAATTAACACTTGAATATAAATTTAAATTAAGTAAATAATATTTAAAGAAGAAAAATTATTAAACCTATAAGCTATTTTCTAAAAAAAGAAAAGCTATTCCTCCCAATGAATAGCTTTTCATTCACTCACTCAACAATATATACAATATAAATTAATACTTATTTTACTTATAAATATTACCACTACCTCTTTAATTTAACAATGTTCTAAAATTAACAAATTGTTACGTATATTACAGTAACAAATTATTTTTTGACATTATTCTCTTCTAACTTTTAATTTCGTTAAAATATTCATTTTATTTATGCACTCTATTATCTAATTCGATTTCGACAATTGAAATTGGTCATACCACCTTTCAAATAGCCATTTTCTATATGTTCTTATTTTTTTGAATTTACAAAAAAGCTCCTTACTCTATAAATATTTCAATATAAAAATATTTAAAAATTTTCCTTTTTTATTTTTATACTTTATTGTTTATTTGAACAAAAAATACTATCTTTTAAAATATTGTAACTTTTTGAAATGTTACAGGTAATAAATTCGCTAATTAACAATAAATATTAAATGTCTTATAAATAAACTTGAATTTAAACTTAAAAATTTAAGTTTTGACTGAATCTCACATATAAAACTAATCTATGTATTTAAGTTTTGGCAGAAAAAAATATCTAGCTTATAGCTAGAGATTCTTAATATTATAAAATATTTTTTCTAATATATTCTTATAAGCAATTGTACTTAATCCACCTGCCTTACACCTATAATAATTAAATCAATACATAATTCTATATATTAACCTTTTTTTATCAATTATAAAACTTTATTTAAAATATATTTTAAAATTATTATAATTATATGTAATTTAATATATATTTTTGCAAAATATTGTATATTATGTTAATATATCTTAATATAGAAGTATAGTTGAAAGGAGCTATTAAATGAAAATTTTAGTGATTATCCCTGCATATAACGAAGAAAAATCTATTTCTAAAGTTATTATGGATATCTATAATCAAAGGATAGAAGATTTAGATATCTTGGTTATAAATGATGCTTCTAGTGATAATACCAAGTTTTAAGCACAAAAATTAGGAGTTAATGTTGTAGACTTACCTATAAATTTAGGAATAGGAGTAGCAGTTCAAACTGGTTATATATATGCTTACAATAATAATTATGATGTAGCCATTCAATTTAATGGAGATGGTCAACATATGGCAAAATATCTTAATGATATGATAAAAGCCATAATTAATGAAAATTATGATATGGTAGTAGGCTCTAGATTTATAAATAATAGCAATTATAAGCCTAGTATCTATAGAAAATTAGGAATAAACTTCTTTTCATCACTTGTTTCAATTTTAGGTAGAAAAAAAGTTTTTGATACTACATCAGGATATAGAGCTGTAAATAACTCCGTAATTAAGGAGTTTGTAGAATATTATCCTAAAGATTATCCAGAAGTAGAAACACTATCATATATTATTAGAAAAGGGTTTAAAGTTAAAGAAATTCCTGTTGAAATGAACTATAGAGAATCTGGAAAATCTTCTATAACCCCACTAAAATCTATTTACTATATGCTAAAAGTAACTTTTGCAACTATAATTTCACCTGATAAATAAGAAAGGAACATTTTTATGTATTGGTATTGCGTTATAATAGCATTAATATTTTTAATTTTGACAATAGTATTTATAAAAAAACGATTATTAGACATAAGATACACTTTAGTTTGGTTTATTGCTGGAATAAGCATGCTTTTATTATCATTAAATAGTGGTATTTTAAATTATTTTTCAAAAATACTAAATATAATCTATCCACCATCATTGTTATTTTTAATTGGAATTTTATTTTGTTTTATATTAATTTTAAGTTTAATAGTTACAATAACATCCTTACAGATTAAACTTACTAGACTTACACAAGAAATTGCTTTACTAAAAAATGAAAAGGAGAACAAAGAATGATATATCCTTTACTCATATTAAATATTTTACTATTAGTATGTGGACAAACCTTATGGAAAATAGGGTTAAAAAATAAAACTTTAGCTTTTACATTTGATAGCATAATTAATTTAATATTTAACCCATATATTTTGTGTGGGGTACTGCTATATGGTGTAGCTACACTTATTTGGTTATATATACTTTCGAAATCAGATTTATCTTTAGTATATCCATTACAAAGTTTATGCTATGTTTTAGCACTATTTGTTTCTATCTTTATCTTGAATGAAAGTGTCCCTACCAATAGATGGATAGGTGTTGGTTTTATAATATTAGGTTCATTTTTTATTGGTATTAAGTAAGGGGGAGATTCACATTGTTTTCTTTAAAAGAAGAAAGTAAGAAAACTAAATTGATATTATATACTATTATGTTCATATTTTTTATTATAGGAACTTATACTGTAATTAAATATGGAAATAATTATTTGCTAGGTAACTTTAATGAATGGAATAATGACGATGTAAAATATGTTAGAAGTGCATGGACCTTATTAGATAATGGTAAATTTACATATCATAACGTAAATGATGAAACAGTATTTATAATGCCTGGATTGCCTTATACTATGGCATTCTTCATGAGTATATTTGGTAAATTTGGAGGTATAACTGCATTTAGAATTTTTCAAGTAGTCCTTATGAGTTTAAGTTTTTCCCTAATATTTTTTATTGGAAGATTTCTTTTTAATTCTAAAGTAGGTATTATAAGTTCAATATTAAGCATTCTATATCTACCTAATCTTTTCACGCCAAATTTACTTCTAACAGAAGTTATATTTTATTTTTTAATATTACTATTGGTATATACCACATTAGTAGCAATAAAGTCAAAGAAAATAAAACATTATATTATAGGCGGTATAGTATGGGGAATAGCAGCACTATTTAGACCTACAGTTGGAGCATATCCTATTGTAGTGCTAATTTTATGGATATATAATAACTATAAATTTAAAGATATACTTAAGTTTACTATAATAGTGTCATCAGTATTTTGCTTAGTAATGAGCCCTTGGTGGATAAGAAATTATAAAGAATTCCATAGATTTATTCCTTTTACCTTGTCATCTGGAAATCCTATGATACAAGGTTCATATATAAATTATGATACTACTATAGATTTTCATCCTTGGGAAATAACTGATGATATAATAAAACAAGAGGAATATTATAAGGATAATTTAGTGTATCGATTTAAAAATTATATATTAAAAAAACCACTAACTTATGCAAAATGGTATTTAATAGATAAAACAGTTATTCTTTGGATAAGTCCATTCTACTGGAAACCAGTTTATAATATCCATATAGTTTTTGTTGGAATTTATCACTTACTATTATTAACTCTTGGATTTATAGGTATGTATTCAATACATAAAAAATCTAAAAATAACAAAGTTGATAAGACAGCAAGAATATTATTTGGGTTATTTATATACTACAGTGTAGTTCATATACCTTATATTACATTTAACAGATATTCTTATCCTATGATATGGATCTTTGTTATATCTTCTTCATTTGTGATAAATAATATAATAACCCAGAAAGCAAGAAAGATCAAAACAGCTATTAAATACTAATAATCCAATTTAGTTTGATAATTATATTAATAAATCCAAATTATATTTAAGGGGAATCTTCTATGGCTTTATTCAGTGTTTTTTCTATATTTTATTTAATCTTTATCTTAACTATTGGATTTTTAGGAATATATGCACTTATTTCATTGATAAAGGCTTTAAAAATTTATATAAAAAATAATTCTTAATAATTTATATTAAAAAGGAATTATAAATTACCTTTTGATTCCTCTTTGAACCTTGGTACTTCTTAAAGCACCTTACTCACCATTGAGATTTTTACCTGTTTTAAATTTGCTTTCTGCTGTTATTTTTGAATAATCCTAGCTTAAATTACTCAAAAATAAAAGATAGATACTCAGTTTGAATAACTGTCTAGGAAAATCTCTACAAATTAATTGATTAATTATTAGATTTTATAAAAAAATATTTAATAACAAACATTAACTTCCATTATTTGTAATTTATTAAGGTTTAAGTTATAATTAATATGTAAACTTAAACGGGTTGGAGGTGCTTATTATTCTGTATTTATCTTTCTTTCTAATAATTACAATAAGTATTTTCTTAGGTAGAGGAAAAAGCTTAGTAAAACAAAAATTATTTTTAACTTTATCCTCTTTCTTAATATTAATTGGAATAATTACTTCATTTTTAATAAAAAGTATATTTTTAACTAACTTAAGAATCCATAATGAACTTTATGATTATGTAAGTCTTGAGTTTATAAATTGGGCCCTTAATAAATTTAATTCTTACTTTAAATGGTCTTATTTATATGTTCTTATAGTTTTAGGAGTTCTTTTATATAATCTATATACAGATCATAATATAAGAAATAGAGAAAGCTTAAAACACTTTAACTATCTTTGTGTAACATCTATGGGGGTTATATTAACTGGTGCAATAATCTATTCCTTTAGCTCCATAAATAAAGTCTTTGACATACCATTATATTTAGAGATAACAGCTTTTTCTCAAATATTTATACTTTATATTCCACTAGTAGCAATGAGACTTTATATAGGAAATCCAGAGGTTCAAGATACGATATTTGAAGTATAATAACATTCTTATATTTTTCGTACATCTAATAAGAGTATATTATTTATATATTTAAGCTTAATAATTATATAACTCTTTATTTATGAAGCATATTCATAAGTATCTATAATATTCATATTTTTCAAAAAAAGTCTGTAACAATAATATATTTTTACAGACTTTTTTTGCTAGGATTTATTGTATAAACTAAAATTTTAAAACCTATTATTTTAAGAATTTTCAATTTAATATCTCTTTTAAGAAATTTTTATTCCTATATATTCTTAAAAAACTTAATTTCAAACCACTATTTACCATAAATATATTTAACTAATTAAAAAAACATCATAAATATTCCAAGTAAAACTGAAATTGTTACAAGTATATATGGAATATTTGTTTTCCCCGTCTTTTTAACTTTAATAATAATTGCAATTATTGATATAGATCCAAATAACCAGGCTATAATTTGTTGCGCTAAATAATTTGTTGGCAAACTAGTTGCATTAAGGTATGTTATAAAAATTGACCATATAACTAAAAAATAAAATACTACATTTTTTAGTTTGCTGTTTTTCAAGAAAAAAAGCAAAGAAATTCCTAATATACTTAATACTAATATAAATAAATATAATACTGATAAATATCCAAGTGCCATATTTCTTCCCTCCTTTAATAATGTTTTTCTATACTTTTATAATATCCTGAATTTATTAAAACAATTATGAAGTTAATTTATAATCTATTCAAATGTTAACCTATACTTTTAATTAATACCATAAATATTCACTTAAATTTCTTTAAATTTTATTAATTAATTAAAAAACAGTGTATAATATATTTATAATATATGGTATATCTTACATAAATATTATATAAAACTAAAGTTAAAAACAATAAAGTAATCAATAATATTAAATTAAGATACTTTAATTAACATAAACTATTTAAGGAAATGCTCTTATGAAAGTTTGTCCTAATTGCAAAAAAAACTTTCCATATATTGATTTAATGGTTGCATTATGGGGATTTGTTGGTTGTGGGTATATTAGATGTAAAAATTGTAATACTCAATACAAGGTTACAAAAAATTCTAAAGTATTCATTGCCTTATTAGCCTTATTCCCTTATTTTATAGAAGGCTATATATTTTCTTATGATATTTTTTATTACATTATTTATCTAATTATTATTGTTCCCTTATCTCCATTTATGATTAAACTAAAAGAAAATAATGATAATGAGAAGTATATAAAACTTTAATTAAAACTAATTTCAATATATAAAATTATATATATTGTAACAATACGCTAATTTTTAAAATAATAAACTAATTATACTTTATAAACTAAACATATAATTTTTATATTAAATTACATAAGTTTTAAAATTAAGGCTATAAATTTAGAGAGGTTATGAAATGAGAATACTAGATGATATAACTAAATTTATTTTTGTTTGTGATGAACCAAAGCCTTGTGACTTAATCTTTATACCAGGCTCATCCAAATACGAGGTAAGCGAAAAGGCTAGTTTATTATATAAACAAAGATTAGCAAAATATGTACTTCCTTCAGGCAAGTTTTCTTGTAAACTAGAAAAATTTCCAAATGAAAAAATAATAAATAAAAAGTATGCTGGTAAATATGAATCTGATTGGGAATTCTGTAAGGAAGTTTTATTTAGAAATGATGTTCCATTAGAATCCATTTTAGTTGAAAATAAATCAACTAATACCTCTGAAAACGCCTTTTTCTCAAGGAAAGTTACAGATGATTTAAATATAGAAGTTAAAAGTGCTATATTATGTTGCCAAGCCTTTCATGCCAGAAGAGCTTTAATTACTTACTCTTTAGCATATCCTAATACACAATTTTATGTTGTTCCAGTAGAAACTCAAGGAATTTCTAAGGATAACTGGTATAAATCTGATTACGGCATAAATAGAGTTCTTGGTGAGCTAAGAAAATGTGGCTCTTATTTTGAAGAATATATAAAAGATTTAAATAAAATTATATAAAATTAACGCCTTATTTTTAAGCTTATTAATTTAAATATATTAAAAGGAGTTTTTATATGTTTTCTAAGAAAGAAAAAAGATTTGAAAATAAGTTTATAGAAAACTTAGATTTTGGAACAATAATTGTCTTAGTGGATAAAAAAACTGGAGTAAATTATCTTTTAGCTCAAGGTCCAAATGGCTGCAGTTTAACCCCTTTACTAGATTCTAAAGGAAATGTAGTTGTGGAAAAATAATGAGATTAATTCTTTAAACAATACTATATGAAAACCACTTTAAATTAATATTCAATTAAAATATAGAGTATAAAAAGAGATATCAAAATATATGATATCTCTTTTTCATTGATTTTACTATTTAATTAAGATATTTTTATTAATTTTCCTTTAAAGCCAAGAAATTAATATTAATTTATAATGATTATTTATCCTGCCTATTTCTTCTAATCACTTTTCTTTTGTAAAAAATCATTGCTATACCTATTCCAATAGCTATAACACCAATTATTATAATAACTATTCTTCCGCCCACTGAGCCAGTATTAGGTAAGAAACCTGAGTGTTTAACATTAACTTTACATGTAGCTTTAAAGCCACCATCCTTAGTTGTTACTGTTATTTCAGCTTCTCCTGATGACTTGGCCTCTATATTTCCATTCTCATCAACTGATACACCCTTTGGCTTACTTGATATCCAAGTAACCTCCTTGTTTCTTGCATCTTTTGGACTTATTTCAGCCTTTAAAGTATATTTTTCACCTTTTTTAAGGTTTAAATCTTTATTATTTAATTTGACACCAGTTACCTTAATTTATTCTGGAGGAGTGGCTTCTTTTTCATTTACCTTAACATTGATTTCCTTAGTTTTTGATGCACCTTCACTATCTGTTACTTTGTAAATTACTTTATAATCTCCGGCCTTTTCTGTATCCACATTATTTTCTATAACCTTAATATCCTTTGTTATATCTCCATCTTCCTTATCCATAGCTGTTACACCATCCATTGGATCAAACTTATCCCCAACTGTTAATGTAACATCTTTAGCATTTATTTCTGGAGCAATTATTTATAACTGAAGGTGATAGACTATCGATTTTTAAGAGCTAAGATAGCAGTTCCTCCTTCTTCTTTTGAAGGAACTTTTACAGTTACCTTTCCATCTTTGCCTATTGAATATTCATTTCCACTATATAAGTCTTTAACCTTCTCTCCTTCTTTGAAATTTGTTTTAAAACTTATATCTTTATCTTCATTTTTAGTGTTTAATACAACAAATAGATTTTGTCCATTTGTAATATTTTTCTCTTCATTATTTTCACTTAAATTCATAGGAGTAATTTCTTTTCCATTATAGCTTCTTAATACTACTGAATATCCTTCTTCATTGTTTCCTGCAATAGTTTTTCTATTTCCCTTTGAAAATATCTTAGAGTATTCTTTTCTTATATTAAGAAGTTTTTCATAATGATCATGAACCTTTTTATACTTAGGATCATTTAATCTTTCAAAATCCATATCATATCTATTTTGATCTCCTTGTTCAAAGCCATTCCATCCTGACATTCCAAGTTCTTCTCCATAGTATATAACAGGGATACCCTTATCTGTTATTTGAAGAGAAGCAGCAAGCATTTGTTTGCCTAAGTCATCTCCCACAGTCTTTAGGAATCCATCTTCATCATGACTACTTAAGAATTGTCCCATTAAATTGGTATTGCTTATTTTACTTGCTCTATCATCTAAATAAGCTGAAGTTCCCTCAATATTTCCATTTACAAAATCTCTTGCTTTTCCTTTATAACCAAAGTCTAATAAAGCATCCATTTGACCATTTTGAAGTTGTCCTCCATCGTTATTTATATCAGCTCCAAAATATTCACCAATAGTTTTAAAGCTTGGGTTTATTTCTGTTAATTTATTTTTAAATGCCTTCCAAGTTGTATTATCAACATGCTTAACTGTATCAACTCTAAAATAATCAATAGTATTTCCTTTTTCAGTCTTTGATCTTTCAATCCATCCTGTTTGCCACTCTATTAATTTTTCTCTTACTTCTGGATCCTCTGTTTTAAAATCTGGAAGTCCTGCTGACTCTTGAGTTATAAAATCATTTCCTGGATTTTCTCTAAACATTCCTTTGAACTTAGCTATATCTTCCTCTGTTGGAGAGTTATTAGCTCCACTATTATCCTTATTTTTCATTCCATAGCCAGCATGATTTAAAACAACATCAACCATTATTTTTATTCCACTATCATGTGCTGTATCTATTAATGTTTTTAAGTCATCCATAGTTCCTAAATGTGGATCTAATTTTTCAAAATCCTTAGCCCAGTAACCATGACATGAGTATTGAGTTTTTCCTTGAGAGAACATTTGATTAAAATCAGTATTCTCAACAATAGGAGTTATCCAAATTGTGTTTATTCCAAGTTCTTTTAAATATGGAATCTTATCTGTTAATCCTTTTAAATCTCCTCCATGATAAGTATATGGATTCTTCTTATCATAGTTGTTTCCATGAGGATCATCATTATTCTTATCTCCATTAAAGAATCTATCTGTCACTGTAAAGTAAATTCTAGACTCATCAAAGCCAAAATCTAAAGGTCCAACTCCAACCTTTGATTTAACAGTTAAAATTCCTTTTGCTTTATGATTTTCACCATTTTTATCAACTATTGTAACTGGTATTTCTTTTTCTCCAGCTACTACATTATCATTTATTCCAATGCTTTGGCTTAATGAATTATCCTTTAATAAATTTAAATCCATTAACACCTTATTAGGGCCACCTACATTTGTAAGGTCCATATAAACTTCTTTTATATTTTCTTTTTTAGCATCACTTCCACTTAATTTAAGATTTGTAATGGCATTTTCATCATAGTTAACCTGATTATTTTTGAAAGTAACCTCTCCATTTATTTTTAATTGATCAGGATTATTTATTGAATCATATACCTTTTTATTTTTATAATCAAACCTAAATATTACCTCTGAATCTTTTGATAAATTCAAAGCTATGTTTTGACCATTATTACCATAGCTCTCATCCCAAGTTCCATTCATGGCAATTTTATAATTATAATTTCCTGCCTTTAACTTTAAAGTGCCTTCATATAAACCATTTTTATACTTTTTCAGCACTCCATTCATATTTTTTGGATCCCAATCAGAACCGTTATAATTAACTTGTAAAAAATCTCCTACAACTACAGCAAAAGCTTCACTCTCATTCTTAACTAAAGTCTTTTCATTTACTTTAGTATTATTATTTTCTACTTCAGCCATTACTGGCATATGAGGTAAAAAGCTAAACAAGAATGTTAATAAAACTAGCATAGAAATAGACTTAATCTTTTTCCTGCTATTCACTTTATAAACCCCTTTCTTATTTAAATTTTAATAATATATTTTATATATTAACACTTTAGTAATAATTTTTCAATATTTTTAGAAATTTTGTAACATTACACAAAAACATAATTTATCTAAGTTAATTTAAATTAAATATAAATAAAAAAGTGATACTAAACATCCCTTTTAATTATTCCGATCTGTTAACATTGCTCTTTTCAATCTTTGAGAATACAATGAGTTTGCGAAAAACATTTATCCCCCCTCAAGAAAGGAGA
>OGEQ01001691.1_pt1 | contig 17135 bp, 18 predicted proteins | sample 1570731 | NCBI WGS metagenome assembly OGEQ01 (sample SAMEA2582132, study PRJEB24529) | metagenome | biome: Human gut stool | place: China | collected 2011
GTTAATCCACCATGGATTTTTTATTTAGTTCAATTTCATTTTACAATTAAGCTTTTCTGAAATTTTATAATCCTATAACTAATATTGATAAAAATAAAGTTACTATTTCATTATAATTTGACGGAAAAATTCTCAAATTTAACTTCTTAATTTATTATATTAACTTTAAATATCAGCCATTATAAGCTTAGCGCTTTCTGTATTTGTAGCTAGTGGAACCTTATAAACATCACAAAGTCTAAGTAATGCACTAATATCTGGTTCATGAGGTTGAGCTGTTAATGGATCTCTTAAGAAAATTACCATATCAACATCGTGGTTTGCTACCATTGCTCCTATTTCTTGATCTCCCCCTAGTGGGCCACTTTTACATCTTTTAACTTCTAAAGATGTATTTTGCATAATTTTAAGTCCTGTAGTACCCGTTGCAACAAGTATATGTTTACTTAACTTATCTTCAAAATCTTTTGCAAGCTCTATCATTTCTTCTTTTTTCTTATCATGTGCTATTAATGCTATTTTCATTTAACTCTCCCCTTTTTCATCGAACAAATTAACTATGTCCATTGGATAAAAATTTATTTATTTTTTAATATTTATAAAGTTAATTATATACTAAATAAAAATATATTGAAATATAAATGCTTATCAAACAAATTATTTTTATATAAAAAGACTATATCAAAATTTATCTAATATACTATAAATCATATATATTAGATTAAATATTTTGATATAGTCTTCTTTAACTAGTTAATTATGCTTCTTCAAAAAATGCCTTATAACATTTTTTAGTTTCATATAAATCTGCTTTAGATGCTACTTCTAAAGGCGCATGCATATTTTGTAATGCTACTCCACAATCTATAACTTCCATATTGTATTGAGCTAATATATAAGCGATTGTACCACCGCCACCTTGGTCTACTTTTCCAAGCTCTCCAGTTTGCCATACAACACCATTTTTATCCATTATATTTCTTAAGTGAGCTATATATTCTGCATTAGCATCATTGCAACCTGCTTTTCCTCTAGCTCCTGTATATTTGCTAAATACTACTCCATGTCCAAAATAAGCTGTGTTTTTCTTTTCACATACAGAAGGATAGTTTGGATCAAAAGCTGCAGTAACATCAGCTGATAACATCATTGAATTTTGAAGACATCTTCTAAGCTTTAACTCAGAATATTCTCCTTTTCTATCCATAAGTTCTGCAATTATATTTTCAAAAAATCTTGATTGCATTCCTGTAGCTCCCACACTACCTATTTCTTCTTTATCAACTAATAATGCTACACATGTTTTATCAACATTTTCTAAATCCATTAAAGCTTCTGCTGAAGTATATGCACATATTCTATCATCGTGACCATATGCTAAAATCATACTTCTATCTAATCCATAATCTCTTGCCTTACCAGCAGGAACTACTTCTAACTCAGCTGATACAAAATCTTCCTCAGTTATGCCATATTTTTCATTTAATAAAACTAATATATTAGCTTTAACAGCCTCTTTTTCCTCAGTTCCTTTTAATGGCATACTTCCAACTAAAATATTTAGGTCTTCTCCTTCTACTACTTTAGCTCCTTTTTTATCTAATTGATCTGCTGATAAATGGATTAAAAGATCTGAAATTCCTAAAACAGGATCATTTTCATCTTCTCCTATTTTAATATCTACCTTAGTTCCATCTTTTTTTACAACAACTCCATGTATTGCAAGAGGTATAGTTACCCATTGATATTTTTTTACTCCTCCGTAATAATGAGTATCTAATAATGCTAATCCTGAATCTTCATATAATGGATTTTGTTTAACATCTATTCTTGGAGAATCTATGTGAGCTCCTATTATTCTTAATCCATTTTCTAATGGTTCTGAACCTACTTTTATTAAAGTTATTGTTTTATCCATGTTTATAGAATAAAGTTTATCCCCAGCTGTCACTTTTTCTCCATTTTTAATAACTTCATAAAAATTTTTAAACCCTTTACTTTCTGCCATATTAGCTAAAACCTTGACACATTCTCTTTCAGTTTTAGCAACTGACATGAACTCCCTATATCTATCACTTAATGAAAATACCTGTTTTAAATCTGCCTCTTCATATTTAGTCCAAGCATTTTCATATTCTTTTTTTAAAACTTTTACATCTTTCATAATATAGCCCTCCAATCTATTTTATCTTCTAATTCAATTCTATATTTTTGGTAATATTTTGTCAAACTATAGAAATTTTCTTATTTTAAATATTAGTAGCAAGATTATAGCCATTAAACTTAATATAAAAACTAAAATATAAAATCCATAAGGACATGTTTTAAAAGGCATAGATTCAAAGCTCATAGAAAATATAGCTGTTATTAATTCTAAAGGTAAAAAAACTGCTGTTATTATTGTAAATACCTTCATTAATTCATTTGTCTTGTTGGCTAGTTCTGATTCATAAGCTTCTCTTACAATTGCTAACTCCTGTGATAAGGTATCTAAAGATGTAATTAACTTTTCTATTTTACTATTTATATTTTTAAAATAAACTTTATTCCCTTCTCCTATTACTTCATTTTCATCTATAACAAGGGTATCTCCAATATACCTAATTGGCTTTATAAGTTTTCTAAGTTTATAAACTTCTCTTCTTATAAATAATAGGGAATTTAAATGCTTGCTTTCAGGATCTTTAAGGATTTCTAACTCAATCTTATCTCCTTTAGTCTCTAAATCAGATATTATATTATAGTTATTTATTATAATCCTATCTAAAATGTAATAAAGAATAATAGAGGGGCTCTTATCTACTTTAAATAATTGACAGTTCTTTTCTTCCTTTATGTCTTCAATTAAATCATATAGAAGTGAGATATTACTCTTATAAACAGTAACTATAAAACTTTTTCCTAAGAATATATCAAGTTCTTTAGAGATAATTTGTTTTTCAACTTGCTCTATTATATTAATTAAAATAAATGTATAATCCTTGAAACAGTCTATTCTTTGTTCCTGTTTATAGTCAATACATTCATTTATACACTCATAAGAAAACATTTTTTCTAAAAGATTGACTTCATCTTCTTCCATTAAAATCCATGCTGGAAACTCATCTTTTTTCCACTCTTCAACTACTTTAAAATTTTCCTCAATATTAAATATAACCATATCATCACCTTTAATTCTGATATGGTTATAGTTTATACTTTTTATTAAATTTTACTCTCTTTTTCCATACTTTCAAGCATTCTTTTTTCAATTATATCAACTGGTGAAATGTCTGACATACGTTGATATCTATAATTAGCTGCAGCAGCTTCTATTATTACTGCTATGTTTCTTCCAGGTCTTATTGGAACCCTTAGTTTTTTAACTTTAACACCTAATATATCTTGATATTCGTCGTTTACACCTAATCTATCATAATCTCCATCATCTTTCCAATGCTCAAAATGAATTATTATTTTTATTTGCTTAGAATTTAAAATTGAACTTAATCCATATAATGCTGATACATCGATTATTCCCATACCTCTAACTTCAAGCATTCCAAAAGTTATCTCTGGCGATCTGCCTATTAAATCTCCATCTATTTCTTTTATATCAACAGCATCATCTGTTACTAATCTATGTCCTCTTTTAATAAGTTCTAGGGCAGTTTCACTTTTACCTATACCACTTTCCCCTGTGATTAACATTCCTATACCATATACATCAACAAGAACCCCATGTAATCTTGTTTCAGGAGCCATTTTATCTGATAAATACATAGTTATTTTACTTATAAACTTAGTAGTTACCATGTCACTTCTAAGAATCCATAAGTTTCTCTTTCTAGCTGCTTTTAAAAGTTCCTCATGTATCTCTAAACCTCTAGTTATTATAAGACAAGATATATCAAAGGAAAAAAATTTATTTAATCTTTTCTTCCTAAGATCTGGAGACATATCTTCTAAAAAGCTCCATTCAGCTTTTCCTATAACTTGAATTCTTTCTGGAGCAAAATAGTTATAAAAGCCAGCTAATTGTAATCCTGGTCTATTTACATCACTAACATTTATAGGGACATTCTCTTCGCCAGTTTGAATTACCTCTAAACTAAAATCCTTTATTAACTTCTCTATTGTAACACCCACATAAATCACCCTTAATTTTTCTTATTTTTCGGCTCAATTCCTTTTAACTGTTCTCTTAAATTGCTTTTGAATCTATTTATATATTCTTTTCTAAGTTCTTCTCTTTCTTTATGTTCATCCTCTGATAAACCTTCTTCTTTGTGCTTTTTGTGTAATTCATTTATTCTTTTTGTTAATTCATCTATATTCATGTTTATTCTCCTTCTTAGTATAATTTTAATTTGATTTAATTTATTTCTAATATTATTTTACATTTGTATCTATTTTTTAGCAACAATCTTTCTTACTAAATTCTTCATTAAATGAGAATTAAATTGTAATATATATAAAAATTATATATATATTATGTAAAAATCTTTGAAATTTTTTTCTATACCAATTGTAATATATTTCAAATTGTTTGTTTTTATTTTATAATATTTTTAGGAACTTTTGTAATATGGCAAAGCTCACATTACTATTAACATAATTTATATTTGTATTAAGGGTGAGAAATTATGAGTAACAACAAAATAAGCTTTAAAAATATGAACAATTCAGATAAGGTTAAATTAATAAATAACTCTTTAGTTTTAGATGGAATTTCTCTTAAAGAGCTTTCAAAAAAAATAGATATACAAAAGAAAGATATAATAAAATTTATGAATGAAGAAGGTTTTTTCTTTGATAGTACAGATGGTTATTTTAAAAAGGATAAAGAAGAATCTACTTCAATAGATATAAAGCCTTCAGTTGAAACAAGTAAATCCTCCCTTCCTAAAACACCAGAACGTGAGGATGTTCAATCTATAATAGATTCTATAAATGAAAAATTAAACATAAAAGATATTGAAACTACTAATATATTATTACCTGAAATTAAAACATCTAAAAAAGTTAGTGTTACTAAGGAAGATAATTTAGAGGATAATACTAAAACTTCTCAAAGTATGACTTTAGAAATTCCTAGAGTATCTAGAACAGCTAGAAGAAAAAAAAAGAAAAAGAAAACTCTAATTAAAAGGATGATTTCATATTTAAAAAATAGTTTTTCTAAAATATTTTTAATTAAAAAGAAAGAAAATAAACCTTCTTCTTCTAAGATAGAATGTAATGATAATTTTAATAAGAAAGAAATCAACATAAAATCTACAAATAGTAATATATTAGAAGAAGTTGCTATAGAAAAACTTCCTGTGAATTATAAAATAGAAACAACTTCTCATTATCTTAACAGTGAAAGTAAATTACCTTTTGAAATAAAAATACCTAAAAATTTTAAAGGTAGAAGAAAAATTCCTAAAGTAGATTGTGACTTAGATGAAATAAATTTTTTAAATTCAAATGACTATTCCTTAGAAGACTTAAAAAAAGACTTTAGAGATTTAAAACTTAATTCAGATTTTATAAAAAATATAAACTCTGATTCCCTAGAAAGTAATAGGGACAAATCTTTAGAAGAACGTGTATGTAATCTTGAAAAGAAAATAAATGAACTTGAAGAATTTTTCTTAGAAATTTTTCAAGCAATGTCAAATAAATAATCACTAAAAAGTGGATATATCAATTTTCTATCTTCCACCTTCAAAAAATTCAAACTTTTGCCGTTGAAGGTGCTACTGCCGCTATGTGCTATATTTTTGATTCCTTAATAGCAAATGAATTACTTCGAAGAAAAGATAAAATAGCTATAATGACACCTATTTTTACTCCTTATTTAGAAATTCCTCAAATCCCTAGGTATGATTTAGAAAGTATATATATTCATGCTAGTGAGGTAAATGAGGAAGGGAGCTATACTTGGCAGTATCCAGAGGGTTAATAAGTGAACTGCTTAGTGATAAAAAGGAAATGGTAAATAAAAGATATGAATCACTATCAACAGAGCCAGAAAAACTTCCATTTATTGATAGACTAGTTGCTGATAGCCACCAAGTAGCACTAAATCACACTGCTGGACTTTCAAGCCCTCAACAGGTGCAAATGGCCTTCTTTTCTGCATTTTCTTTAGTGAATAAAGAAAATACATATAAAAATCAAACTATTGATATATGTCATATACGTCAAAGATTATTATTTGAAGGACTAGACTTGCCAATTAAAAAAAATCCATATGATGCATCATATTATACTGAATTTGATTTATTGCAATGGGCTCTTAAAAATTATGGTGCTGAATTTGCAAATTACTTAGAATCAAATTATAAACCTGTAGATGTATTATATAAATTAGCTGAAGAATCACCTATTGTCTTATTAAGCAGTGGTGGATTCCAAGGTCTTGAATGGTCAGTAAGAATATCTTTAGCTAATTTAGATGATGATGCCTATTCAGAAATAGGAACTGTACTTAGAAAAATCCTTGAGGACTTTGTTCATAATTGGAAATCTTCAACTAAATAAAATATTATGGTAACCTAACTTTATTTATTATAATTAGCATTAAACTTCAATTAATAAAAGCTAAAATAGTAGTTATTCTAAACTACTATTTTAGCTTTTCCATTCTATATCCAATTTCCTTATTTGCTAAATCATATCCTTCTTCTATCATTTCTTCTTCACTCTTTTCATTTCCTATAAGTGAATCTATGGTAATCTGCCCTCTATCCTTAAAATATTTATCTAAAAGCATATTCTCTATTTCTCTTTGATCACATATTGAATAATCGTGAAGTATATGATTAACCTTAAATCCGCATCTTTCTAATTCTCTTCCAACTAATATACTTCTATGACATCTTATAGGTTCCTGCATAGCACCTAATAAAGCTATTCTATAACCTTTACTTATTCCTACTTTAAGTCTCTCTATTCCATTTTTAAAAGATTCCTCATTAATAACCTTATGAAAATCAGCATAGCCTTCTTTATTGTAAGATATTTTGCTATCTCTCTTTGCAGCAAATTCCTTTGCCATATAGATATATGTAAATCCTAAGTCATTTAAAGTTTTTTGAATTGTTTCTTTATTGTATTGCACATTATATTTAGAATAAGGTATTCCCCTTATATCAACTACACAATTTATATTATATTTATTTAGCATGTCAACAAGTCTACTTAAATCATAATTAGAATGTCCTATAGTATATATCTCCATATAAAACACCTCCAAAATTTAATTATAATACTAAACTAAGATCAATATTGATTTTAACTCTTTTAGAAAATGGTTTATTTTAAAGTTTCCAACCTCTATTTAATAACAATATAGATTTTTCACTATATATTGAAAATTATACATACTTTAAATTTAGAAAGAATTTTTTATTATAAAAATAAAAAAGGTTGTAAGACTAATCTTACAACCTTATAATAAACAAATTATTATCTATTGTTTCTTTGAGCTTTTCTTGCTCTTCTGCAATCTAAGCATCTTACTGGATCATTTTCAAATCCTTTTTCTTTGTAGAAAGCTTGCTCTCCCTCAGTGAATATGAAATCTGCTCCACAGTCTTTACATTTTAATGTTCTATCTGCCATTTTGACATCCTCCTTAAATTTAAAGATTTAAATGGATTAATAAAAATTTTCTTTAAGTTTAAGGAAAATTTTATTCATCTTTTAAAGCTTTTTCTGTTATGTTCTAATTATACCACTAAAAAATTAACATTGCAAGCTTTTTATTAGTATTGTGTTAAAACCTCTTAAAATCAAATTATAGAGCTAAGAATTTTTTAAATCTTTCTCTTACAGCTTCTTCTCCCATAATTTGCATTATTGTATAAAGATCTGGAGTATTAGCTCTGTGAGTTAAAGCTGCTCTTACAGCTCCTGCAACATCAGAAACCATTCCTTTGTATTCTTCTGGGTTCTTTTTATATTTCTTTCTATCAGTAGCATATCCTAATTCTACAGCAACTTCTTTTAAATCTGAGAACCAAGTATCCTTATCTGTATTAAAGTTATATGCTTTTTCGTAAGCTTCTATTATTCTCTTAGCTTCTTCTAATTCTAAAGTTTTTGGTAATTCAACATCATTAGCTGTTTCCTTATCAAATAACTCATCAAAGAAGTAGAATATTTTTTCTCTAACTTCATCCCATTTAGCAAAGTCTTTTCTTGGCTTTGGACCTTCTTTATCTATATTGAATACTTCTTTCATCATAGCTTCTTTAGAAGTAACTAAATCATACATTTCTTTATCATATTCTTTAGCCCAGTTTGTATATAAATTATAAACAGCTTCTGGTTTCATTTTACAGATAACATCTTTACTTACATCATTTAATTTAACTAAATCAAATAAAGCTCCACTCTTACTCATTTTATCTAGTTCAACTTTGTAATCATGATAATCTGCATCTGGATTTTCTGCTCTCCACTCTTCGAAAGCTGAGTTTATTATATTTAAAAGATATTCAATAACTGATTGAGATGGATATCCTTTTTCGCTGTAATAACTTACTGCACTTTCTGGATCTTTTCTCTTTGATAATTTTCTTTTTGAACTTCCATCCATTTTCATTATTGTTGGAATATGAGCATACTTAGGTGCTTCTACTCCTAAAACTTCAAACATTTGAAGATGTATTGGAAGTGATGATAACCATTCTTCTCCTCTTATAACATGAGTAGTTCTCATTAATGTATCATCTATTGCATGAGCAAAGTGATAAGTTGGAAGACCATCACCTTTTATTATTACTACATCTTGAAGATTTTCTGGGAATGAAACCTCTCCTTTTATCATGTCATGAGCAACAACTCTCTTTTCAGGATTTCCAGGTGACTTCATTCTTATAACATAACTTTCACCAGCTTCAATTCTCTTTATAGCCTCTTCTGGTGATAAATCTCTATATTTAGCAAACTCTCCATAACATCCTGGAGTTAATTTTTCTGCAATTTGTTTTTCTCTTAAAGCTTCTAATTCTTCAGAAGTCATAAAACATGGATAAGCTAATCCTTTTCTTAAAAGATCCTTAACAAAAGCTCTGTATATATCAGCTCTTTGACTTTGTTTATATGGTGCATAAGCTCCCTTTTCTGAGTTTTCACCAGTTATTCCTTCATCAAAATCCATTCCGAAGTTATGCATAGTTTTTATAGTATCATCTATAGCACCTTCAACTTCTCTCTTTTGATCAGTATCTTCTATTCTTAAGTAGAATATTCCACCACTTTGGTGAGCTAATCTTTCATTTATTAATGAAGCAAAAACTCCTCCTATATGTTGAAATCCAGTTGGACTTGGTGCATATCTTAATACTTTAGCCCCTTCTTTTAAATCTCTCTTTGGATATTTTTCAAAATAATATTCCGGTGTTTTGTCTATGTTTGGGAATATTAAATTAGCTAAATTTTCATAACTCATTCTTTTCACTTTCCTTTCTAAATTTATGTAATAAAAAAAGTCCCTCGTCCTAAAAATTAGGACGAAAGACTTAACTTCCGCGTTACCACCTAAATTAGTTAGCTAAGCTAACTCACTCATAATCAATTAAGGGAATTACCCCTAGACCTACTCCTTAAAATTTAAGATTTTCAGTCTAAGCTCCGAAGCTTCTTTCTATAAGATTATTTTTTAGGCTCTCACCCTCCCTAAATCGCTTTAAAATAATTACTTATGTACTCTTCTTCATCATAGCAATAAAATATTTCATTTTAAATAACAAACTCTATTATATCAGATTCTTTAAAGTTGTAAACAAAAATATTACCACTCTTAAATATAATTATTTCATAAAATTATTATATCATAAATAACCTACTACTATTATCTTAGTATATTTCACTTCTTATAAAATACCCTTATTAAAATTATTGATATTTAACTTTTATCTTTATATATTTTTATATTTAGACATAATGAATAAGCTTATAATGTATTTATTATAAAGTTAATATAATAATATTAACTTTACTAAAGGCTCATTTATATTATTTTGTTAGCTTTATATATTATGTTGATTTATTAAATATTTTATATTATAACTAAAAGATCATATTATAACCCTCATAAAATTAATAGATGCCTTATCTTATATATTCACCTTATTTTTTATGGATTGCTGTACAAATTCCTTCCAAATTCTAAGATTATCTTTATCCTTTAAAAGTTTATATCTAATATTTTCATCTTGAGAAGAAACACTACATATATTACTTCTAATAATCCAAGCTTTTAATAAAAAGCTTAATTCCTTAGAATAATCCTCAATTTCCTTTGTTAAATAAGAATTATAAATATTAATATTTCTAAGGCTTATGATTTCCTCAATATTTTTGTTATATTCCATAAGATTATCTTTAATATAATTTTCTTCTTCTCCTAAAAACCATGTCCACAAAATATACTCATATTCCTGTAAGTTACAAATAACCTCTTTATCATCTAAATGTTCTTTTAAGTCCCATAGAGGAATTATACTATTTTCAAATAAATATTTAGATGCAAAGCTATCACACCTAAAATCTAATAAGTTATAAAAAAGATTTTGCATAGAAAAACTTTTGTCTTTGTTATTAATTAAATATTCTATTATTTCATGTTTATTACCACATGAATTCTTTAAACTTTCTATAAAATATACTAATAAGGGAGCCTTTGTATAATGTAAAAACTCTATTTTACCATGACTTCTTATGCTTCCCTCTTCCATAGGAATTATTCTAAATCTACTTGGCTCTTTTAAAGTCATATATAAATATCTAGTATATAAAATTGCCATTTCCTTTTTAAACTTTATATCTAGTCTTTCTTTTAATCCATCTTCTAAGGACTCTAAAGCTAAGTTTTCATAATAAGTAGCTAACCCCTCTGTTAACCAAAGATTTGGAGGAAGATGATAAACTCTTGATTTTAAAAGATCATCCATAAAGGCATGAAAAATTCTATGGGATAATAATTGCCAATCTCTCTTTTTATTCATATCAAAAGTAGCACTTATAACATTTTTTCCACTTCCGCCTAATATATAAGAGTTCTCCTTTTTGCTCTTTCTAAGTAAAACTATATTCAAATCTTTCTTATTTAGAGAATCTATTTTAAATAAATCATAATAATAATCACAAATAGACTTTATATTTCTTATAACCTCTGCCTTACTACTGTCATTTAAAAATTTATTTTCAATACTAATATATAAATGTACTTCTCCATATTCTTTCTTTAAAACAACTTCTTCAAAAAAGCCAAAGGTATATGAAGACTTCATTATTTCATATAGGTCACTCCAAGTCCCCCCTACACACTTTGACTTAAAATCATTTTCTTTAAAAGGTATTATACTTTTATAATCCTTTTCACTATAGACTTCACTCTTTATATCTTCTATAAGATTGGTAAAATCTATTTCTAGGATACAATTTAATCTTAGATCATCATTCATTGTAAGAATTTCAACTGGTAACATAAGTATTTGCTCACCCATAAAGCTTATTAAATCCTCTTCTATTTCTCCACCTTTTCCATGCTTTCCTAATTTACCTATTAAAACCTCATATTCTAAAATCAAATCCCTACTTTTATTATTAATATATATAAAGTTTGAATCGCAATAAAACTCCTCTTTACACTTTATATTGTTTATTTTTGTTTTACCCCTATAAAGCTGAATTTCTCTTAAATTAACATCTTTAATCTTAAGCCTTATATTTAATCCCTCTTCTGTATTTAAACTTTTCCTAACTAAAAATTTAATATCTCCATATTCCATTTATACCCTCCTAATCTAAGCCTCTGTATTTCTAATAACTTCTCCAGATTTATTTATATATAATTTTTCTAAAGGTTCAAAAATTCCTTCTTTTTTCAAAGTATTAGAGTATATATTAACTCCATAATAAATCTGACTATTAATTTCTTTTTCTCCCCATATGTCTACATCTAAATCTTTATTATTTAATTTTGCTTCATAATTTCTTGCAATATTCTCTAACTCCATAATCTCATTGTTGCTTATATTCAAATTTGTTATGAGACCCTCTATTCCACTTAAAGGTTCCCCATTTTCACCCTTTAAAACATTTCCCTTTTTATTTATAAGAATTCTATCTACTACTCCCGTTAAATCATTACCTTTTACACTTTTAGAATATAAGGTTATTTGATAATATCTTTCCTTTCCTATTTCTTTAAATCCATCTATATTAGCGCCTAAATCTAAAAAAGTAGCTCTTTCCCTATATTTTAAAGCATAATTCTCTATTATCTTTTTTTCTTCATTAGTTAAAGGGGCTTTTTCCCCAGTATAATACAAGTCCTTATAGGATTCTTTGTCTAATGAAATATTTGTAGCATTATTTAAATAAATTTCTTTTTCTAAAAAAGTACTTCCATAAATTAATCCTTCACTTAAGAATAAAGTAGAAACTAAAATACTTACTATTAAAAACTCTTTCATTCTCTACACTCCAATCAACTTTATCTTAAGTATATTATTTACAAAAGTTCTATTTATTAATCACCTTATAATGTAGTTTCATTTAATCCTAATATTATCTAAGGAAAATTCAAAGTTAAATTCAAATTAACTATTTTAGTTTTATTAATTTTAATATTAGCTAACCCTTAATTCAAGTAAAAAAATTATTAATTATGTAGTTCATATCTTATATTTTTAAGTGAAATATATAAATAGTTATATAATAACCTAAAAAAAGTCACCTAAAAGTATTTTTTACTTTTAGATGACTCAAATTTGTTAATTATTTTTCTTATTTTACCTTGTTAAATATAAATATATTAGTTTTATGGTATTTTCTAAAGCATCATAGTGAGTTCTCTCCATACCATGCAAAGCGTGAACTCAAGGGCCTATAAGCCCACCTTTTATGTTATTTCCACCTCGTAAGGCAGCTCCAACATCTGAGCCATATCTAGGGTATATGTCTACTGCATAGCTTAAATTATTGTTTTTAGCTAATTCTATAAGATCTGATGTAATTTTATAGTCATAAGGTCCACCTGAATCCTTTGCACAAATAGAAACATCATACTCTGTGCAACTTAAGTCATCACCAATACACCCCATATCTACTACTATAAATTTAGTTATATCCTCTAGCAAATATGATGCTCCATGTCCATATATTTCACCACCTCTATTTATATATTAATTATAACATATAGACCATATAATGCCATAAATCACTATTTCTATTTTAAGAATCTTGTTACTTAATTCCTTAAAATATATAATTAATATTGAATATAGATTAGAGGTGTTTTAATGGAAAATAAAGAACTATTAGAAGAATGTACTCTTTGCACTAGAAACTGCAAAGTTAATAGATTTAAATCTCTTGGGGTATGTAAGGCTAGTGAAAAAGTTAAAGTAGCTAGAGCAGAACTTCATCCTTGGGAAGAACCTCCTATTTCCTTTAAGAATGGATCTGGAACAGTATTTTTTTCTCATTGCAATTTAAAATGTGTTTTTTGCCAAAACTATGAAATAAGTCAAGATTTTAAAGGACTTGAAATATCAATTGAAAGGTTAGTAGAAATCTTTTTAGAGCTTCAAGAAAAGGGAGCTGAAAATATAAACTTAGTTACTCCAACACATTATGCAGTTCAAATAATAGAAGCTTTAAAAATAGCAAAAGAAAAAGGCTTAAGTATTCCTATTCTCTATAATACTAATGGATATGATAGTTTAGAAACTATAAAGTTATTAGATGGTTACATAGATGTATATCTTCCTGATTTTAAATATTTTAAAGATGATTATGCACTTAAATATTCAAAGATAAAAAATTATAAGGACAATTTAATTCCAGTATTAGATGAAATGTTTAGGCAGGTAGGTTCTCCACAATTTTCAGAGGAAGGTAAACTTTTAAAGGGTATGATAATTAGACATTTAATGCTTCCAGGTCTTTTATTTGATTCAAAGAAAGTTATAGACACTATATTTTCTAAATTTGGAGATGATGTTTATATAAGCATTATGAATCAATATACTCCTATGAATAAGTCTTGTGATTATCCTGAAATAAATAAGCCTTTAAACCCTAAACATTATGAATCTCTTATAGATTATGCAGCATCTTCAGGAGTTAAAAATGCATTTATACAAGAAAGTGGAACTAACTCAAAGGCCTATGTTCCCTCATTTAAATATGAAGGAGTTATGAAAAAATAAACTTTTAAATAGATTTTTTCTAAAAATAAAATAATTTCATAGGAATAAGTGTTTCCTATGAAATTATTTTATTTAATCTTTCTATGTCTTTTATTATTAAAGATTTATTTCCTCTAATTTCTATTAATCCTTCGTGCTCAAATATAGAGAGTTTTCTACTCATTGTTTCTCTAGTTATACCACAATAATTAGCCATATCTTCTCTATTAATTGGTAAATCAATAAATATTTCCCCATTTTCTATTTTGCCATATTTTCTCTTAAACTCTTTTAACATATATGCTATTCTAACTCTAACATCATTAGTTACTAATTTATGAGCAAATTCTTCAGTGTCCTTTAAACGATTAGTTAAGGATTTCAAAACAACTATAGCTATTCTTGGATTTTCTTCTAAGACACTATCAACTTTATCCTTATCTACAGCACAAACTATAACATCATTTAAAGCAATAGCATTAAATAAAATTCCTCCCTCATTATTAAATAGGCTTGTCTCTCCAAAATAGTCCCCTACAGAGAATATGTGCATTATTTGCTCTTTTCCTCCCTTAGTAAGCTTTGATGTCTTTACACTTCCCTTGCTTATTAGAAATAGCTTCGAAAGCTTTTCACCTTCATAACATATATATTCCCCTTTATTAAAATGAAAACATGTCATTCCAGTAGCTAATTTATTAAATTCTTCCTCTGTTAAATCCTTAAATATAGTAAGCTCTTTGTTGCATAAACAACTTTTATAGCCCTTGCAATCACATTTTTTCATAGCTCTCTCCTAACTTCTTATTTATAATCCTATATCTTTAGTATTAATTATAATATATTTATTCATATTTTTTTACTATTAATTAATTTATTTTAATACTTGTTTATTTCTTAACTTATCCTTATAATATATTTATATTCAAATATTTTAATAATCAAAATATTTGTTTTTCTAATTTTTTAAAGAAAGGATAGTTTATATGAATATAAAACCACTTACAATTGGAAATTTAACAGCTAGATTACCTATTATACAAGGAGGAATGGGAATTGGAGTGTCCCTTTCAAATTTAGCTAGTGCTGTAACAAAAAATGGAGGAATAGGAATTATATCTGGTGCTCAACCTGGATACTTAGAAGAAGACTTTAAAAATAATCATTTAGAAGCTAATTTAAGAGCTTTAAAAAAACATATAAGAATAGCTAAAGAAAAATCACAAAATGGAATTATAGGAGTTAATTTAATGGTAGCTATGAATAACTACGCAGAGCATGTAAAGGCTGCTATAGACTCTGGAGTTGACTTAATAATTTCAGGAGCTGGCCTTCCCTCTCATCTTCCTAAATTTACAAAAGGTAGCAATGTAAAAATAGCTCCTATAGTTTCTTCCCTTAAAGCTGCCAAAGTAATTTTAAAACTTTGGGATAGGCATCATAAAGTATCTCCAGATATGATTGTAATTGAAGGACCAAAAGCTGGAGGACATTTAGGATTTACTAAAGAATCACTTGAAGATGAAAGTAAAAAGTTTGATTCAACAATACTAGATATAATAAAAGAAACTTCTATTTATGAAGATAAATATGAAAAGAAAATTCCAATAATAGTTGCAGGTGGAGTTTTTGATGGAAAGGATATTGCAAAATATTTAAAACTAGGTGCAAGTGGAGTTCAAATGTCAACTCGTTTTGTGGCAACTTATGAATGTGATGCAAATATAAAGTTTAAAGAAGCATATATAAATTGTAATAAAGAAAGTATATCCATAGTAAAAAGTCCTGTTGGAATGCCAGGAAGAGCTATTAGGAACTCCTTTGTTCAATTTACAGAAACAGAAAAATCTAAGGTTTCTCATTGTTATAATTGCCTAATCCCTTGTAATCCTACTGATACTCCTTATTGCATAAGTCAAGCACTTATAAATGCCGTAAAAGGCGATATAGATAATGGACTTATTTTTTGTGGTGAAAACGCCTCAAAAATAGATAAAATAGTATCTGTAGAGACACTTATGAATGAATTAGAAAAAGATTTATTAGAAGCATAAAATAATCTGTATAAAAGAGTAGTTAAACTATTAATTAGTATTTATACTCTTTTATACAGATTTTATTTAATAATTTAATTCTAAAAGACAAAGTCCATGAGCTGGCGCTTTTTCTGAAGCTTTCGCTCTTTCTTTAGCTTCAAGTATATCATTTATATATTTAGGTTCAAATTTTCCAAGTCCTACATCTACTAAAGTTCCTACTATTATTCTAACCATATTTAATAAGAAGCCATTTCCATTTATCTTTATACTTAATATATTATTATTTTCATGAAATTCAATGCTATTTATAGTTCTTAAAGTTGATTTGTTCTTTGATTTTAAACTTGTAAAACTCTTAAAGTCATGAGTGCCTAATAAATATTTTGCTCCTTCTTCCATAGCTTCTAGGTCTAACTTTTCTTCAACGTGCCATGCATATTTTCTTAAAAATACATCTTTAAACTTATTGTTATCAATGGTATATTCATATGTTTTAGACTTAACATTAAATCTAGAATGAAATCTTTCACTTGCTTCTCTTATTTCCTTTACCCTTATATCCTCAGGTAAATATTCATTTATGTATTTAATAATTTGTTCTAGAGTCATAAGAGAATTTGTCTTGAAATTTGCTACATAATTTTTTGCATGTACACCACTATCAGTTCTTCCACAACCAATTAGTTGAATCTCTTCACTAGTCATTTTAGTTAGTACTTTTTCTAATTTATCTTGAACTGTAGAAACATTACTTCCCTTTTGGTTTTGCTTTTGCCATCCCTTGTACTTACTCCCATCATAATCTAAAGTAATCTTTATATTTCTCATTTTAATTTCCTTTCAAAAATAATTTAAATATATAAATTGCTTAATTGTAAAATGAAATTGAACTAAATAAAAAATCCATGGTGGATTAACC
>OGEQ01001692.1_pt1 | contig 17129 bp, 20 predicted proteins | sample 1570731 | NCBI WGS metagenome assembly OGEQ01 (sample SAMEA2582132, study PRJEB24529) | metagenome | biome: Human gut stool | place: China | collected 2011
GTTGTATGCTCCGCTGTTTCGGTATGTATCAGACGAACTGCAAGCACATGGGATTTACAACTATGACTCGCAGCGAATTATAGATGCCTGTGATGCTGTCAGTGGGAAATATATTTCAGTTTACATGGACATCCAGGAACAGTGCTGTGAAATCGTTGGTGCCCTGGAAGAGGAAATGCAGCTGCGGCAGCTGCGCAAAGATACAAGGGGACGCATTGGTGCGATTGGTTCCGGCGTAGGCGGCTTGGCAGTTGGAATGCTGAAAGCTGGAACACTCAACATTGCATCAGGTGTTATCCATTCCGCAGGGAATGCCGTTGGAAATCTGTTCTCCAAATTGTATTGCGATAATCAGTTGGACGAGCTCTATCATACCCATGCTACCCGCCAATCGCTGCTTAATGGGATGCAGGCGGATTGCCGGGCTATTCCTACAGTGATCAGCCTGATCCTTCAAGCAGAAGCAGATACTACTTGGCAATACCCGTTTCAAACCTCCCGACTTACTGATATCACAGCAATTTGTAATCAAATTTCTACGAAAGCAATTCCGCGCAGCAAATGGGAGCAATTATTGACTGGCTGCATCATCAACTATGCACCTTTTCTGCCAGAGTTGTATGAGTTTGCTGAGAAGACGCTGGGAGGGGATGACGGCAATCTTTTGAAGGTCGCTCATTTCTTCTCTGTGATTCGGTATTTTCAGCCTATAGAAGAAAAGGAACAGCGTGATGCAAGCTTCCGAGAATATCAGAAAAATGCCGAAGAGAAGCCAAAGGCATTCTTCGGAAGCCGACTGCACGAAGCGGAAGCTTTCCTCTCCACGAGCCAAATCTATGATGATGTCTATTGTATTGTAGAAGATGTTCTCTCTCCCGATTTTAATGACATGATTCGCCATCTGCTGGACTTCCGTACATATATCAATGATAAAGGCGAAGAAGATGGGCCGTTATTTGATCGCAGGACAAGACGCCGCATGATATTCTTTGAGTTTGATAGCCCGTCAAAGCTTGGCAAGCAAACCTTTATTCGGCAATTTTGTGATACCTGTCACGCAAAGCTCATGCCAGGTGAAGAAGCGTTTGCGTTCATTGACATAACCAGCACATGGACTCGCAGAGAGGGCATTTTAATCACGAACCGTGGCTTTTACCTTTCGGAATCATGCAATGCTGTCAGGCCGGGTTCTCCGCTGCTATATGAAAGGATCAGCCGAATAGTATGCGACCCTGTTATGAAAATAGAATATGACGGTGCGATCGTTAAGCCAAAACTCCCCAGTAATGAAAAAATTAGAAATTTCCTGATTTTTAGCTGTATGTATTTCAAATTCGGACAATTTGAGGAGTGAAATCAAATGAGTAGTACAGATGGACGCCCGTTGGTGTCAACGCAGGATTCAGGACCTGAATCCAACAAGAGCGGTACAGGTTGTTTGGGTTGTCTAAGTCAGATTGTCGGCCTAATTTTTATCATTTATATTATCTCTGTGGGACTCCGTTCTTGCGGAAAAAGTGATACTGATAAGCCAAAAGATTCCGGTGGTCAATCTTCTGTACAAACTGAGACAGTAATGCAGCAACCAGATAGTACAGATGCGGCCAATGATAGTTCCAGTTTTGCCGATGCAGAAACGCTTTCTGATAAAGCGGCCAGTGTTGAAAAACGATATTTTCACAAATTCTACACAGACATGGACACCGTTGAAATCCACCACTTTAAGGAACGTAATGAACTTCTTGAAAACTCGGTTGAATTGTTAGAAAAAGCTGCACAGGGAGATTTTGAATTTCTCGACTATCAGGTGAAGATATTGTCCACCAGTTATTACTACATTACATCAGATACTACATCTGAATACTACTATGTGGGGAAAACAAAGGATAATCGTCCGGACGGGTTCGGCATGATATTCGGGATGTCAACCGGCAGTGGAACCTACGCATTGGCCGATGGATTTATGATTCATTACATCGGAGACTTCAAAAATGGTGCGTATGACGGATTTGGCGCCTTGTTCTCAGCGGACGAGTATGACTTGAGCGGCATGATTAACAACATCGTACAGTCCGGTGAAATAACATCCGATGAAGTGTTGGAGAATGCGGTTGAGTATCTCTTTAACTATGTGTCTTACGAAGGACATTTCAAGGATGGAAAAATGAACGGAAAAGGAAATGAGTTTTCTTTTCCAAATGTAGAAGTTGGGCTTCCGTTTGACTTCAACAATGATCCGATTGACGGCTACCGTTATTACAATATCTATCCTGACGTCATTATGGGAGAATACAAGAACAACGCACTTACCGGAATGGTCAAGGAGTATTGGCATAATCACCTCTGGTACAGCGGTGAAATGGACGATGGCCAGGAAAGTGGAAAGGGTGCTTGGTATTACAATAATGGACAGGTTATGTATGAGGGAGAGTTCAAAAAAGGAAAGCAGAGCGGAAAAGGCTCTTACTATGATGAAAATGGCAATCTGATTTACTCTGGTGAATGGGAAAATGGAGACTACGCACATTGATGCTGCTCATACTTTAGGCTAAACAAATTAGGGAACGCTATCAAACTCAGGATAGTGTTCCCTAATTTGTTGACAGCGCTCTGGAGATGTTTCCTTTTGAATCTCCAGGGCATTTCTTATGTTGTCCTTACATGATCGCAGCATCTGCGGCAAGATCCTCAGTGAGGTCCGCGATGGTATCGCCGGTGACCTGCATGGTGGCGGCAGACCAGGGGCAGCCGGAGGCAAACTGCGGGAACACACCGGTGGTGTGATCCACAAAATAGGCGTCGAAGCCGGCGGTTTTGATCTGCTCCTCGGTCAGATTCCGGGTCAGCTGATGGACCAGCGTGCCGATCATCTCCAAATGCCCCAGTTCCTCCGTGCCGACTGTGGAAGCCCAAGGACCACAAGCGCGAAAAACCCTTGCGCCGCAAGGGTTACAAGCCGAAAAAGAGAGCGAAAACGCGAATGTGCGAAATGCCGGCTGGCTCCATTCCTTTGACGCGGACTACCATTATCGCGGCTCCGACCTTCACTACCATGTGAATGTGTCCGCCGCGCTTTCGGAGGGAGGTGCGGCATGGTGAAGGAATTTATCTCGCAGCTCCCACCGGACAAGCTGACGCCCTTTGCAAAGCACCCCTATCGGGTGCAGGAGGATGCTGCCATGGACGAGCTGGTGGAAAGCGTCCGCACCCACGGCATTCTAACGCCCTTACTGGCCCGGCCAAAAGGGGAGGGCTACGAGCTGGTCAGCGGGCATCGGCGGCGTCTGGCGGCGCAGAAATTGGGCCTGCCCACCGTGCCGGTGCTGGTGCGGGAAATGACCGATGATGAAGCGGTGATCCTGATGGTGGACAGCAATCTTCAGCGGGAAAACCTGCTGCCCAGCGAAAAGGCGTTTGCTTACAAGATGAAGTTGGAGGCAATGAAGCGGCAAGGGCAGCGAACAGATTTAACTTCGCCGCAAGTTGCGGCAAAGTTGAGGACAGATGATGAAATTGCAAAACAGGCTGGTATAAGCGGCGATACGGTACGTCGCTATATCCGCCTGACCAACCTTGTTCCGCCGCTGCTTCAGATGGTAGACGATGGCCGTATCGCCCTTTCTCCCGCCGTGGAGCTGTCCTATCTCACCCGCGACGAGCAGGCGGAGCTGTGGGACTTGATCGGACGGGAGGACGCCACACCGTCGCTGTCACAGGCACTCCGCATGAAGCAGCTTTCACGCGAGGCAAAGCTGACACCGGAGGTGCTGTACGCCATTCTCACCGAGGAAAAGCCCAATCAGAAAGAGCAAATCCGCATCAAAACCGAGTCGCTGCGGAAGTATTTCCCGCGCAATTACTCTGCGCAGCAGATGGAGCGGGAGATCATCAAACTGCTGGAGGCCCGTTACCGCGCGAAAGGCAGGGGAGAGCGATGATTTTCGCATACTGGCGCTATACAAATTTCTTCCGTACAATGATGGCAGAAGGGGGAGAGCTTTATGGAACAAAATTTACCGCCATTGCCGCCGGTCATTTTTGAGAACGGCCTTTACTACGAGCTGCGGGGCGAGCAGTATTATCCGTGCCTTTTGCCGCCAGAGGCGGACACCACAGAGGACAAGCTGCTGGAAACCATCATACGCCAGATGGCGGAAGCACAGGGCATCGACGAGGACTTGAAGGCGCGGGATCAAATGGCGTGGGTAGGTGCGATAAACAACATCAAAAGCGCCGCGCTTGAGATCCTGCGAGAGTCCAAATAACGCCCCAAGAAGGAAACAAAAGCAAAAAATCAACGCAAGCGGAGACAGGTCAAATGCCTGCCTCCGCTATTTTTATGCCCCAACGGGCAAGGAGGAACAATATGGATTATTTCTACGAGCATGAATCAGAGCTATTTACATTTTACCGTGTTCCAAAGGTGCTGTTTACGGAGGAACCATTCAAAAACATAAATTGTGAAGCAAAATTGCTTTACGGGTTATTGCTGGACAAAATGGGACTTTCCCGCAAAAGCGGGTGGTTCGATCAGCAAGGGCGCACCTTTGTTTACTATGGCATCAACCGTATTATGGAGGACTTGGGCTGCGCCCACAGCAAGGCGGAGAAGCTGCTATCCGAACTGGAGCAAGCTGGCCTGCTGCGCCGGAAACGGCAGGGGTTGGGAAAACCGTCTATGCTGTATCCCCTGAAATTCGAAAATCGAATTTCTTGACTTTCGATTTTCGAGCTTCAAGAACGCTGAAAATCAGCGCACCAGAACGCTGATTTTCAGCGTCTAATAAGACTGAGTAGAGCGATACTGAGATAAATATATACCAAGCCGAAAAAAGAATAATAGGGAGGATCATCAGATGAAGAACAAAGAGAACTTACGGGAAAAGCAGGTAAATCTCCGCTTGACGCAGGCAGAATATGAGCGGCTCACCCGCACCGCGCAGGACCACGGCATCGGGCGGGCGGCGTATCTCCGCATGGTGCTGCGGGGCGCGTGGCTGCGGGAGGACGGCAGAAAATCAGAATAACTTTTTCCGCTGGAATTTGATGCAGGCCGTCACACGGTCACGGATATAAGGAACATCCCGCTTGGCGTAAAACTCCAGCGGCTCTGAAAGGGCCGCCATGATCTCTTTTTCGGCAAAGTCGCAGCGAAGCTGCGGCCCATAGAGATTTTGGGCCGCATGGACCTGTCGGACAAAGCCCGTTTTCATGGGCTGAGCCTTGAGCTGACGCACCAATGCGTCCGGCTCGATCTCCATGGGATAGTCCCGTGTGTTGGACAGCAGGCCCGCACCAAAGTCGAAGATGGGGCAGTAGTCAAAGCCATCACCGCAGCGCAGCACAGCGATGTTGTTCAGATGCCGGTCCTCGTTGCCGAACAGCATATCCACCTCGAACAGCAGCGTCAGATAGGTGCCGAAGCGGTCAAGTCCCGTCAGCCGCTCAACCTGCTCCACCAACCACGCAAGGCGGCTTTGAAGATTGGGCAGGCGGTTTACCGCGGTCTGCCAGTCCGGGCCAACGCCTTTTCGCAGCAGTTCCGCAAGGGTCAGGATGGCCTCGCCTGGGTGTAGAAAATTGGCACTGGAACAGCCGTTGCGGGTATGATCGTGGACTTCCAGCCGCTCCATGCGGTAGGTCACATAGCGAAAGCCCAACGCGCCGGTATTGGTTTGTGCCAGCAGCGCAGAGGTTACGGTTTCTGCCAGCCCTTCATAGCCGAACAGATCCAGCTTGTACCAGCGGCCATCTGCCAGCCATTTTTCCTGATTGCCCTTAGACGAGGTTTCCGCGATGCGGCTTCCCGTTGTCAGTCTGATCGACATATTCAGCCCTCCGCAATTTTGATCCAGCACGAATCCTCTGCCATGCGCCCTTCGGTCTTGCGGATGATCGCCAGCGGGTCATAGCAGTCCAGTCCCAAGTCAGACAGGTAATATTTCAAACCGTCCCGCTCCTGCGGCACACAGCGGTCTTTCAAGAAGATTTGCAGATCGTCCCATGTGGGCTTGCGGTTCACGCCGAAAGCGGTGGAAAGGGGAGAACTGACCTCGTTTTCGATGGCAAGTTGATGAGTGGTTTGGTCAGCGCAGATCTTCGTGCAGAGCTCGTCCCCATCGTAGTAGTGCAGGATCAAGATGACGTGATTACTGCTTCGGGCATTGGCCAGAAAGGCATCGTAATCAGACACGGCAGGGCGGCGGATGGTGATGCTTTCCCCATCGAATTGCAGCGTTACGGTGCGGCTGCCCTCAGAGATGCCCAGGGCCTTCATCCAAGCAGATGGCAGAGCCACGCGGTAGCCCTTGGCATCCGGACCGGCGTTTCCACCCGTCTTGTTGATAAGAATATTTGCAGTTCGTTCCTCGTGCAGCACGGTCATTCACCTCAAAAGTTTCTTGCAATTATTATACCTATTGGACACCAATAAATCAAGAAGTTAATTTTACAACAGCGTTGTCACAAAAATGAAACCGCTATACAGAAGCTGAATTCGCAAGCATAGCATTTGGCCGTCCAAATGCGCTTGTTAGGGGAAGCAATTCCCCTATAACCCCTTATGAATTGAAAGGAAAAACGATCATGAGAAAACGACCAATCAAAATATCGCTCCGTTTGAATGAGCAGGAGCATGAACATTTGAAACAGCAGGCTATGCTCTCTGGCTTCCCAATGGAAGTATTCCTCCGTGTGCTGATCTCTGGCATGAACCTCCGATCCCGACCACTCGCTGAATACGCCGAAATCCGGCGTCAACTCGCCGGCATTGGAAATAACATCAATCAAATCGCTCATGTTGTCAACACCCGCGGCTTTGCCACGAAGGAAGACATTGCCGCAGTCATGACAGCACAGCGGGTGATCTGGCAGATCGCAAAGCGGCTTTGAGATATTCTGCTGAAGGTAAATATCGATGAGCGAATCAAATTCGGTGGAGTTCCGCTGACGTTTCCACTACTATTTTCCTTTTCCGCTTGTGGATATAGCGTTTTGTGGTATAATTATTTTGTGAGATTATAACCAGAATGGTCAGTGAGCTTGAAGGCTTATCAAAGGAGTTGGTGTGATGACAAAGTACGGAATTGATTCAACGGTTATTCACCAAATCATTAATCTGGCAAATAGGCATCACATCCAAACGGTGATTCTCTTCGGCTCCCGCGCGCGAGGGGACTTCCACCGCACAAGCGATATTGATTTAGCTGTGCAGGGAGGCAATGTATGCCGTTTCAGACTGGATGTTGAGGAAGAAACGCATACATTGCTAACCTTTGATGTGATAGATTTATGTTCTGATTTGTCCCCAGAATTGCGGGAAGCCATCAGCAAGGAGGGAGTATTGCTCTATGAAAAAGTTTGATAACTACCGAAAAAATTTAGACGTTCTGCGGCGCTCTGATCAGCAGGATCTCAACAACGAATTTATCATTAGCGGCATCATTGACAAGTTCTCCATTCAGTTTGAATTAGGTTGGAAGGTCTTAAAAGAATTGCTGACTTATGAAGGCATCAATGCAGCTAAGACAGGCTCCCCGCGTGAAATTATCAAGCAGGCGTACCAGTATTACCCTTGCATAGAGGAAGATGTGTGGCTGGATATGCTGTCCCAGCGCAACAATATGGCACATATTTACGATGGAAATGCCGCGAAAGCACTTGCACAGGAGATCATCAGCCGCTTTATTCCGGCCTTTGAAAAGCTGGAAAAAAGCATCTGTGAGCGATACGCCGATCTTCTGGATACGCTCTGAGAAACTATTTTACAAACACATGGAGGCCCACAATGGCACTTGAAAATAAACTTGGCATCACCAACTCCGCCGAGCTTGCCCGCGAGGAGGAGCGTATCAGCAAAAGAAAAGCCGTGGAACTATTTGAGAGCGGCGCTCTGGACAAACTGGCACCCGGCAGATTCACGTCGCTGCAAGCCATTCATAAGGCGCTTTTCGAGGATATTTATGACTTTGCAGGCGAACTGCGCACGGTGAATCTGGCAAAGGGCAATTTCCGCTTTGCGCCGCTGATGTATCTGGAGGCGGCGTTGGCCAACATCGACAAGATGCCCCAGTCCACCTTTGACGAGATCATCGAGAAGTATGTGGAGATGAATATCGCCCACCCGTTCCGAGAGGGCAACGGCCGCAGCACTCGTCTGTGGCTCGACCAGATGCTGAAAGCCGGTATCGGACAGGTGGTGGATTGGAGCAAAGTGGATAAGGAGGATTATCTCCTCGCCATGGAGCGCAGCCCCATCAAGGACGTGGAAGTCAAGGTGCTGCTGAAAGCGGCTTTGACCGACGAGATCAACAGCCGCGAGGTCTATATGAAAGGCATCGACCACAGCTACTATTACGAGGGATATACGACCTTCAAGACGAAAGATCTGAGCAAGGAATGAAGTGCAGATATGCCGGATACGAATTGGCAGTTTGATCTGGAGGAATATATACGGGGTTGATTTTGCGGACAAATGCGCTTCCCAAAGTATCAGCCCCAAAGTTTCAAAGTATCAATTTGATACTTTGGACTGCTCGCTGGAGGAACTGGTAGCCCTGGAGCTAATCGCACAAAACCCGACCATCAAGCAGCAGGAACTTGTGCGCGCAACGGGTAAATCCATCGCAACCGTGAAGCGGATCATAACGTCCTTGCAGGATAAAAACTATATCCACAGAGAGAACGGCAAGAGATACGGCAAGTGGGAAGTGCTGGCTGATTAGGAACCCTTTGGGATCAAGTCTCTTAAATGAAATGGAACCTGCCTTAGCGAATACTCCGGCAAATTAGACTATACTTTGTTGACATAACAGGCAGATAATTGTATCTTATGAATAAGATAAGGGCTGCTTCTCGGCCCCAAGAAGTCAGCTCTGTAAATGTACAGGGCTGATTTTTTGTTATTTGGGAGGTGTTAGGTTGGAATATTACGCCCATATTTCAGACGATGGCCGCCGACAGACGGTGGCAGAGCATCTGACAGGAACCGCAGTGCTGTGCCGCGCGTTTGCAGGTGCGTTCGGTGCGGAGGCAGAGGGAGAGTTGATGGGTCTCGCCCATGATATTGGCAAATGCACCGATAGCTTCCAAAAACGCTTGCTGGAGGACGGCCCCATTGTGGACCACGCCACCGCCGGTGCGGTGGCCTGCGCGCAGCTTTTGCGCACTTGTGCCGCCGCCTGTGTAGCTGGACATCATAGCGGACTTCCTGATCTCGGAAACCCGCGAACAGACCGAACAGGGGACGCGACTCTCTACGGGCGGCTCAAAAAAGGCTTGGAAGATCGGTATTTGGACCGCTGCGGCGAGAGCGGTGCGGCGCTGCCGCAGATCCCGCCGGAAACGCCGGAACGGGATCTGTGGAAACTGTCATTCCGGACACGAATGCTCTATTCCTGTCTGGTCGATGCGGATTTTTTAGACACGGAGCGGTTCATGAACGGCGAGCAGGGCCGGGGCGGTTACGATGACCTGCCGATGCTTCTCAAGCGGCTGAAGGATTATATCGCACCGTGGCAGAATCCGAAAACAGAGCTGAACCGACTTCGCTGTAAAATGTTAAACGCCTGCATGGATGCGGGCAGTAAGCCAAAAGGCATTTACACGCTGACGGTGCCCACCGGCGGCGGGAAAACAGTAGCCTCCCTCGCCTTTGCCCTGCGTCATGCAGTGGCCAACGGCATGAAGCGGGTAATCTATGTCATTCCCTACACCTCCATCATTGAACAGAACGCGGGGGTATTTCGGAATGTTCTGGGAGACGGCAATGTGCTGGAGCACCACTCCGGCGTGGAGTTCGACCTCTCCGATGGTGCGTCGCCCGAGGAGATACGCCGGGCGCTAGCGTCAGAAAACTGGGATATGCCGTTGGTGGTGACAACGGCGGCGCGATTTTTCGATTCCCTGTACGCAAACCGTTCCTCCAAATGCCGCAAGCTCCACAACCTTGCAAACAGCGTTATCATTTTCGACGAAGCGCAGATGCTGCCCCTGTGCCACCTGCGGCCCTGTGTGGCGGCAATGGCATCGCTGGCGGAGCATGTCGGCTCCACGCTGGTGTTGTGTACTGCCACGCAGCCGTCCCTGGGCGATCTGCTGCGCACCTACGCGCCGGAGCATACCGTGACGGAGTTGTGTCCCCAGACGGAGGAGGTATATGATCGCTTTCGCCGTGTGACCTTCCGGCAGGCCGGGATTTTGGAGGATGAAGCGCTGGCAGAACGGTTGGGCGAATACAAACAGGTGCTCTGCGTGGTCAACAGCCGAAAGGCGGCACAGCAGATTTTTGACCGCCTACCTCAAGAGGGCAGCTTCCATCTTTCAACGCTGATGATTCCTGCGCAGAGACAGACGATTTTGGAGGAAATTCGACGGAGATTAAAGGATGGCGAGCCGTGCCGTGTGGTGTCTACATCCCTTATCGAGGCAGGTGTAGATGTGGACTTTCCTACGGTCTACCGTGAACTGGCGGGACTGGATTCCATTCTGCAAGCGGCAGGGCGCTGCAACCGGGAGGGAAAGCGGTCAGCGGAGGAAAGTGTCGTAACGGTCTTCGAGCGGACGGAGTTGCCGCTGCTTTTATTCCGCACGGCTGTGGGCGCAACGCGCTATGCACTGGAGGACGGGCGTGACCCCGCCGCACAGGAAACCATGCAGCGGTATTTCTGCGAACTGCGCGCACTGAGTGGGGAAACCCTTGACAAGTATGGCGTTGTCAAGGCCTTTGAAACGGGTATCAGCGGTTGTACGCTACCCTTCCGCACCGTGGCAGAGAGATTTCACTTCATCGACGAAAATACGCGCACCGTCTATGTGCCCGTCGGCGAGGGTGCGGCGTTGGTGGAACAGCTGAAGGCGGGGGAGTGCTCTAAGGAACTTTATCGCGCACTGGGTCGATACGCCGTTTCTGTGTATGACCAACATTTCAAGGCGCTGTATGCCGCCGGTGCGCTGCTGACCGCGCGGGATGTTCCTGCTTTGGACGAAGACAGTGCTATTCTTGCGGATTTGACGCTATATGACGAGAGGACAGGCCTCACACTGGAACCGGAGATGGGAAAAGCTGATTTCGTATAGTCCGGTTTATGGGACACAGTATTGTTTATATTCTAATAAGAACCAGAGGAATAGAGAAGAGAGGAGTGATCCAATGCCGATCCAAGTAGAGGTATGGGGCGACTATGCCTGCTTCACGCGTCCGGAGATGAAGACAGAACGCGTCAGCTACGATGTGATGACGCCTTCGGCGGCGCGGGGGCTGTTAGAGAGCGTTTACTGGCACCCCGGCCTCAGATGGATGATCGACCGCATCCGTGTGTGCAGTCCCATCCGTTTCACGAACATCCGCCGCAACGAGGTGAAGGATGTCATCAGCGCCAATAAGGTGAAAGCGGTGATGAACGGCGGGACGGGAGAACTGTATCTGGCTGCCTCAGAGAGTATTCAACAGCGGGCGGCCATGGTGCTGCGAGACGTCCATTATGTCATCGACGCCCACTTTGAGATGACACCTGCCGCCGCACCGGGGGACAACCACGGCAAATTTCAGGACATCGTCAAGCGGCGGCTGGAACGAGGGCAGTGTTACAGTATGCCTTACCTTGGTACACGGGAATTTCCCGCCCACTTTCGCCGCTGCGCCGAGCTGCCGCCTTGTCCCGATGAACTGAAGGGCACAAGGGACTTGGGTTGGATGCTCTGGGATATGGATTATCGTGATCCGGAGAACATTACGCCAAAATTCTTCCGGGCGCAGATGGTGGACGGCGTGATGATCGTCCCTCCGCCGGACAGCGGGGAGGTGAGGGGATGATCCTACAAGCACTGACGCGGTATTATGAGGATCTGCTCGCCCAGGGGAAGATCGATGCTCCCGGCTGGGCCCCCGCAAAGATCAGCTTTGCGCTGTATCTGGATGAAACCGGCGAACTAACACAGGTCGTGCCCACAATGGAGGACGTAACGAAGGGAAAGAAAACCGTCCGGCAGCCGCAGACCATGGCACTGCCTGCGGCGGTAAAGCGCACAGTCGGCATTGCGTCGAACTTTTTGTGGGACAATTCCTCCTATCTGCTCGGTATCGACCAAAAGGGCAAACCGGAGCGCAGCCGAGACTGTTTCGCCGCGGCGGCGCAGCTGCACCACGCAGTGCTGGATGGTGTTGATTCCCCCGCCGCCCGCTCAATTCTGGCATTTTTCGACAACTGGAAACCGGAAAACGCAGTGGAGCACCCGGCCCTTGCCGGACATCTCAACGAAGTAACGGCAGGCGGAAATCTCATGTTCCGCGCTGCCGGGATCTACCCGCAGGAGGACGCCGCCATCCGAGAGGCGTGGCAGCGGTATCGGGAGAGCGGCGGTGCGGACGCGGTACGAATGCAGTGCCTTGTAACAGGTACGGAAGATGAGATCGCCGCCGTACATCCGTCGGTGAAGGGCGTCCGGGACGCGCAGTCCAGCGGCGCGGCGCTGGTCTCCTTCAATGCGCCGGCGTTCTGTTCCTACGGACACGAGCAGAATTTCAACGCTCCAGTGGGGAAATACGCTGCCTTTGCCTATACAGCCGCACTGAACCATCTGCTTGCCGATAAGGAAAATGTGCAGACCATTGGCGACACCACGGTCATCTGCTGGGCGGAGGGTGCGGAAGACATCTACCAGACCTTCGGCGTGGCAGCGCTGTTCGGCGGCGGAAAAGCGGGACTGTCGGACGATGACCTTCGGGCCGCTCTCAAACGCTTAGCAAACGGTTTGCCTTGTGACGATCTGGGCATTGACCCCAATCGCCCGTTCTACATTCTGGGGCTGGCTCCCAACGCGGCCCGGCTCTCCGTCCGCTTCTTTCTGCGGGATAGCTTCGGCGCGCTGATGAAGAATGTCAATGACCACTACGAGCGCATGGAGATCGTGCGTCCTGCCTACGAAAAATTCACTTATCTGCCGCTGTGGGCGCTGCTGCGGGAGACGGTGAACCTGAATTCCCGTGACAAAGTGCCATCTCCCTCTATGGCTGGTGCAACGGCCCGTGCCATCTTTTCCGGCGGACGCTATCCCGCCTCTCTACTGGAAGCGACGCTGCTTCGCATCCGTGCGGAGCGCCATATCACATGGGGGCGGGCGGCGATCATCAAGGCCTATTATCTGAAAAATCCACACGAGGACTGTCCGAAGGAGGTTTTGACCGTGAGTCTCAACGAAGCAAGCACCGATATCGCCTACACGCTGGGCCGCCTGTTTTCCGTCTACGAAGCGGTGCAGCAGACCGCGAATCCCGGCATCAACGCGACCATCAAGGATAAGTATTTCAACTCCGCGGCGGCGATGCCCGCCAGCATCTTTCCAGTACTGAACAACCTGTACCAGAAGCATCTGCGCAAGCTGGAGGGAGGACAGCGCGTTTACTATGACAAGCAGGTCATGGCGCTCAAGGGCATTTTAGGCGAAAGCTACCCAGCCCGCATGACGCTGGCACAGCAGGGGGCTTTTGATCTCGGTTACTATCATCAGACGCAGAAGCGTTTTACCAAAAAGGAGGAAGAGAACAATGTCTGAACCCATCAAAAACCGCTATGAATTTGTGGTGCTGTTCGATGTGGAGAACGGCAATCCCAATGGCGACCCTGATGCGGGCAATATGCCCCGCGTGGACCCCGAGACCGGCTACGGCCTTGTGACGGACGTGTGCCTCAAGCGCAAGATCCGTAATTATGTGGAGATGGCTAAAGAAGGGGAGAACGGCTATCGCATCTACATTAAGGACGGCGTTCCTCTGAACACCAGCGATAAGGAGGCCTGCGCCTATGTGGGGGTTGACCCGGACAAGCTGAAGGATGCAAAGAAAAAGGACGAGCATCTGGACGAAAAGCTCCGGGACTTCATGTGCGACAACTTCTACGATATTCGTACCTTCGGCGCGGTGATGACCACCTTTGTGAAGGGAGCTCTCAACTGCGGTCAGGTGCGGGGACCAGTGCAGCTTGGTTTTGCCCGCAGCGTCGATCCTATTCTGCCGCAGGAAGTGACCATCACCCGCGTGGCCATCACTACCGAGGCGGACGCAGAGAAGAAGGGCACGGAGATGGGCCGCAAGTACATCGTACCCTACGGCCTGTACCGGGCGGAGGGCTATGTCTCCGCCAACCTTGCCCGTAAGACCACCGGCTTTTCTCAGGAGGATCTTGACCTTCTGTGGACTGCTATTTTGAATATGTTTGAAAACGATCACTCCGCCGCGCGGGGTAAGATGGCCGTCCGGGAACTGATCGTTTTCAAGCATGACTGCGAGTTGGGCTGTGCCCCGGCCCATAAGCTCTTTGAACTGGTAAAAGCGGTGCGGAAGGACGGCGTGACTACGCCCAGAAGCTATGAAGATTATACCGTCACCGTAGACGAAGAGAAACTGCCGGAGGGCGTGACCTGCACGCGGATGGGGTGATCTATTCCGAGGATGATTTCCTTCAACTCTCCGGTTTGCAGCACTTCAAGTTCTGCCGCCGCCAGTGGGCGCTCATCCATGTTGAGAATCAGTGGGCGGAAAATTCCCGCACCACCGACGGGGCGATCCTCCACGAAAACGCCCACAACGGTGGGTTTTTCGAGAGCCGGGGAGACCTCCTCATCACCCGTGATATGCGTATTCTTTCCCGGACGCTGGGTGTGTCCGGTGCCTGCGATGTGTTGGAGTTTCACCGGGGCAAGATCGGCATTCCGCTCAAAGGCCGGGAGGGGCTGTGGCAGCCATACCCCGTGGAGTACAAGCGGGGACGGTCGAAGGAGAACACGGCAGATGCCCTCCAACTCTGTGGACAGGCTATGTGTCTGGAGGAAATGCTCTGCTGCGAAATTCCGCAGGGTGCGCTGTATTACGGCGAGCCTCACCGCCGCACTGAGGTAGATTTTACACCGGAGCTACGTCAGGAGGTAACGGATCTCTTAACCGAAATGCACGAGCTTTACCGGCGCGGCTACACGCCTAAGGTGAAGCCGTCAAAGTCCTGCAATGCCTGTTCCCTGAAGGAACTGTGTCTGCCAAAGCTGCTGCGGAGCAGATCTGTTTCCGCGTATTTGCGCGGCGCCATGGAGGATGAGCCATGAGACAGCTATTGAATACGCTTTTTGTCACCTCGGAGGATATCTACCTCTCCTTAGATGGTGAAAATGTGGTGGCGAACCGGGGCGGGGAAACCGTTGCCCGGTATCCGCTGCACACGCTGCAAAGCATCGTCACCTTTTCTTATGCGGGGGCGTCACCTGCCTTGATGGGAAAATGTGCGCAGCGGGAGATCGGACTGGCGTTCTGCTCGCAGAGAGGGAAGTTCCTTGCCCGCGTGTCCGGGCAGATGCAGGGAAATGTCCTGCTGCGGCGGATGCAGTACCGTGTGGCGGACGATCCCCCGCAAAGTTGCCGCATCGCCCGGAATATGATTTTCGGAAAGGTCTACAATGCCCGATGGAGCGTGGAGCGTACCAGGCGGGATCATGCTCCGCGTGTCGATGGTCAGCGGTTTTCCGCCGTATCCCAACAGCTGCAAGGACTGCTGCCGCAAATCGCGGCGGAGACCTCTCCGGACAGCCTGCGGGGGTTGGAGGGCATTGGCGCGGCGGCGTATTTCAGCGTATTGAATGAAATGATCTTGCAGGGAAAGGAAACCTTTTTCTTTCGTGAGCGCAGCCGCCGTCCGCCGCTGGACGCCTTTAACGCCATGCTGTCCTTTGCTTACAGCCTGCTTGCCCACGACTGCGCTTCGGCACTGGAAAGCGTGGGACTGGACGCCTATGTGGGCTATCTTCACACGGATCGGCCTGGGCGGGAATCGCTGGCGCTGGATCTGATGGAGGAACTGCGTCCCTGTTTTGCTGACCGCTTTGTACTCACGCTTATCAACAACCGCATAATAAAACCTTCCAACTTTGAATTTCGGGAAAGCGGCGCGGTGCTGCTGGCAGAGGAAGGGCGCAGAACATTTCTTCAAAAGTGGCAGGAGCGGAAGCGGGAGACCATCACCCACCCGTTTTTAGAGGAAAAGCTGCCGTGGGGGTTGGTACCGTATGTACAGAGCTTGCTGCTGGCGCGGTATCTGCGGGGCGATCTGGAGGAATATCCGCCGTTTTTGTGGAAGTGAGGGGCGTATGCTGGTACTCATCACCTATGACGTAAATACCGAGGATGCCGCCGGACGAAAGCGCCTGCGGCAGATCGCCCGACAGTGCGTCAACTATGGCCAGCGGGTGCAGAACTCCGTGTTCGAGTGTCTGCTGGACACCGCCCAGTGCCGCGCCCTGCAGCACAAGCTGGTGCAGATCATGGACCAGGACCGGGACAGCCTGCGCTTTTACTACCTGGGCAAGAAGTACGAAAACAAGATCGAGCACTTCGGCTGTAAGCAGACCTACCTCCCGGAGGGGACGCTGATGATCTGACCCGCCGCGTGCGAGGCCCAAGCGCCCACACCCGCCCCAGCCCCTTCGCACCTGAAATTCCCCTGCGGCAGAGTTGTTTTCGGGAAGAATATCCTGTATAATACCCCTAAAGCAGTATAGTCCCCGGAAATATTCTCTGCTTTGAACAAAAGCGCCGACCAAACTTGTGCGCTTTTGCTGTCGCCCCCCGCGAGGGGGGCGTGGATTGAAATAGCACGTCCGCCGCCTGGGCCACTTTTGCATATTGTCGCCCCCCGCGAGGGGGGCGTGGATCAAAATAACAGACGGCGTCTGTTAAATTGTTGTGGTCACATTGTCGCTCCCTGCAAAGAAGGCGTGAATTGAAATTCCAGACACTGTCTGGGATTTTTGATAGTGTATGTCGCTTCTCACACGGAGCGCACAATTTGAACCTCTACGCGATGCGTGGTATACTACTAAGACCATCAAGAGGAACCACTCGTGAATTACGCAGGGGAGAGGGGGGTGACCATGGCGCTGGAGAATAAGCCGGGGATACTGGGCTCTGCAAAACTGGTCCGGGCGGGTGTTCGCTGCCGATTGTCGGCAAGGAAACCGCTTCGAAACTCTTTCAAGGTTTGCGGGTGCTGCATCGAGCAATCATTCGGCTTTCTCAGCGAAGCAAGGTAAAGGAGCGGGTACCAAACCGAGTTGCTAAGTATATCCGCCCAAATTATATAGGTCAAGAG
>OGEQ01001714.1_pt1 | contig 16902 bp, 6 predicted proteins | sample 1570731 | NCBI WGS metagenome assembly OGEQ01 (sample SAMEA2582132, study PRJEB24529) | metagenome | biome: Human gut stool | place: China | collected 2011
CCGGTGTTGTTACCTTTCCATCCAGTCCGATGATTCCTTCCGGATTCACTGCCACAATCTCGATCTTACTTCCTTCCGGAACTTCCGGCAGAACCAGTCTTTCTGTTCCTGCTTTCACTTCTGATGGAATCTTATTGTTTGCCAGGATGTCGTTTAAGATTTCCTGTGCACCCGGAACGTGCGTTTCTTCTGTCAGTTTTGCCTGCACCAGCATCCGTGCATTTCCTTCGTCTTCTCCGACATCACCTGCTGTGAAATAATATTCCAGTGCAGAAGCCGGTCCTGTATAGAATACTTTTCCGCTCTCTTTGTCAAATGAAGCAATCTGACTGTTTTCTCCCATCAGAACTTCCGTTCTCTGCAGCTGTTGAGGTGTCAGTACCTCATTTAAATCTGTCCAGTACTTTTCACCGTCATATTTCCGTTTTAACTCGATCGTCTGCGGAGATAACTGTAAATCCAGAGCCTTTCCTGACTCTGTCCATGCCAGATGATTCTCTGCACAATACAATGTTTTCAGGTTTGAAACATCTCCAAACTGCAGCAGTGACAGGTTATTTCCGTTTCCATAAACACTTTCCGGCGCAGCACTGTCCATCTTAAGACTGGTAAGCTGGTTGTTGTTAAAATTTAAGTATGCAATATTTTCTTCTGCCCCGATCAGATTTGTGATCTGGTTGTTTTCCACACTGACCTGTTTTGCTGTTCCGAAACGGAACTCTCCGGATAACTGATTATTTCCTGCAAGAACCGTTTTTAATGCAGTTGCTTCATCCACGATCAGTTCTGTCAGACTGTTATTTGCTGCGTTAAATTCCTCCAATGCTCCCAGACCTGAGAGTGAGATCTGCTGCAGGTTGTTATTCTGACAATGAAGTGTTTTTAAATTTCCAAGTCCTTCTACGAGAAGGCTTTCCATTCCATTACTGTCTGCCTGAAGCACTTCAAGAGCCGCTGCCGGTCTTGCATCCAGTGTATGCAGCTGATTTCCATAACAGCTTAATGCACGCAGTGAAGTCAGGCCTGTCAGATCCAGATCTGTAAGATGATTATTTTCAATCCGTACTTCTTCCAGACTTCCAAGTCCTGTCACATGAAGCTCTGAAAATGTACTATTTTGAGCATACAGCTTTTTCAGACTGCTGCATCCTGTCACATCCAGCACGGAAGCCGGATTTCCGTTTACTTTCAAAATCTGCAGAGATGACAGATCTTTTACCGGTGCAAAATCCCCAATCGCATTTTGGCTGACATCCACGCGCTGCAAATTTCGGAAATTCTCCACACCTTTTAAATCGGTAATTCCTGCATTCGGCATTGCCAGTTCTTCCACTTCCATGCACTCTGCTTCCGACAGGCTTCCATTTCCATCTTTGTCACAGGTTCCTGCAAATGTCAGTATCACCTGATCCGGAAACTGTTCTGCAGAAAGTTCAATTTCTCCCACCGGTGCTGCTTCCGTCACTTCTTCATTCTCTGGTTCTGTCTCCGGCTGTTCAGGAGTTTCCGGTATCTGAGGTGTCTCATTTTCCGGTGTCTTATCCTCTGTTTCTTCTATTGTTTCTACAGCCTGTGCTTTGATCGTATACAAATCGCTGCTCATCGTTCCTAAAATCATTCCGGACATCAGCAGGTACGCAGTTAATTTCTTTATTTTCATCTTTTTCCCTCCTACTATCTACTGTGCCATAGTGACGAATTCTACTGTTTCTGAACGGAGAGATTCAATTCCTCTCTCATTTACTGCAGTTACATAAACCTGATATGTAGTAAGCGGGGTCAGCTCCTGAATCGTCTGATTCATTTCTTTTCCTTCCCATACCATCTTACCATTTGCATACACACGGTATGTACATCCCGGTTCTTCCGCAGCCCAGCTGATATTTGCAGAAGACGAAGATTTGCTGTCAATTCTCACGTCGCTTGGAGCTTTCGGTGTTTCCCAGTTGTCCTGACTCTGCGCTCCGATCAGGTAATACCAGGAACCTGTTCCATACTCTACCCCATCTTTTCTTGCTGCTGCCCGCAGAATTGTATTTTTCTCGACTGTAATCGGTCCTTCATATTTTTTAGCGGACTCAGAAACTTCTTTATTTTTCTCAAATGGCTGACTGCCGTCCAGAGTATAATAAATCTCTGCTCCTTCACCTGCTGTCAATGTCACCTGCTGTGCAGAATCATATTGTCCGGAAGCAACATCTGCGCTTACCTGAATATCCATTGCTGTAAAGGATACTTCTGCCGCTTCAGATTCATTGTCATATCTGTCCACAGCTTTTACCTGAACAGTATACTCGCTGCCAGCCTCCAACGGATCTAAGATCAGCGCAGTCTGTGTAACTTCACGGAAACCAACCTGTTCTCCGCCTTTACTCCAGCTTACTTTGTATTTTTCGACTCCTGTATTATCTACTGACGGAAGGAAACGAATTTCTGCTTCCGATGCCTTCGGAGATACGACTCTCAGATTGCCCGGCACAGTTGGTGCTTCTTCATCTTTGATCACCACATCCCCTGTTTCGCCCATTACTTCCAGTTCTACAACGTGGTTTGTATTTCCTTCTGTACTTCCGTTCATATATACGCGGATGTATCCCGCATCAAAATGTTCTCCATCTTTCGGCAATGGTGTTTTTGTGTCCGTATCTAACCAAGATACACCTTCACCATACACTTTCATGTTTTTTCCATCTTTTGTCTCGATGTATTCTTCTTTTTCGCCTTTTGGAAGTTTGTGTGTCTCTCCTTGTGTTCCACTTAAAGATGCCGGCCACTCTCTGTCTGCATCCCGATTTCCGTTCCAAAGCACCAACGTTTTAGTAGGATCAAAGGAACTGTCCGGTGACAGAAGTACGACGGTATCATGATATTTACGCGTTCCATTCCAATACCGATACAGGTTCACTTCCTCAACATGATGTAACCCACCAAGATCTACCTGCAGCCATTGTGCACCTCCGTTATTTCTGCCAGGATCTGAGTAGTTATCAGGATTCGTCTTATTTCCATCTACAGCATCGTCTCTTCTGGAAGCTTCACTTGCATCTTCTGAAAAGCTCACATTTTTGCCTCTTGCCAGATTGGTTCTCTCAGATTTGATCGGCTCATCTTCTATTTTCTGTGCATTCTCATCATATACAAACTCCAGACCTGTAATGGAAAGATCCACCCAGCCGTTTGTCTGGATCGTGATAACTGCTTTTCCTGTTTCTTCGTTAAATTCTACTTTTGGTTCTGTGTACTGCGGCTGTCCGTCTGTGTCCGGCTGCTGTCCCTTTACAACCTGCACTTTTGGTTCCTTCGCCAGTTTTGTCAGTTCAAATGTAGTGGTACGCAGCTCATTATCTTCCGGAGACAATTTTCCTTCCGGCGCATTTACCACATTGTACTCATCCATATATTTATATACTGATAATTTTCCATTAATTGTAGTCTGTCCCGGTGAAAAATCACCTGTCCACGTTAAGCCGAATTTATTATCAAAAATAATCTCATCTTTATTTACCCTGTAGTTATTCAGCGTGATATCCATCGCTGTTCCGTCTCCAGATTCATTCATGATCATAAATTCGTGAGGCTCCATCTCTACTTTCAGACGTGCGCTTTCTTCTTCCCCTTCCAGAGGTAAAATTGCATGCTGCTTTTCATTTGTATTAACTTTATTGTTGTAGAGATACCATGTGCCCTCCCATTTGTCAGCAAATGCATTTCCTACATATTCGATTGGATACAGATCTTTGAAATACTTTTGTTTTGCCTGTCCGGACAGATTCTTGTCTTTGACATCCAGTACATTCGGAGGGGTTACGCCCAGTTTGTCTGCTTCCTGAATCAGTTTTTTTGTTACTTCCGCTCTGGTTCCCCATGCCGGAATAACCGGAATAATGCCATAACGTCCTGTTTCATAAATCTGGAATCCTGTCGGTTTTCCGGATAAACCACTGTAAAAATCAGAACTTACATTTCCATAGAGAACCGCTTTGGTCTCTTCCATGATCTCTTTTTTGGACGGTGCCGGATGATTGACAATGTAACGGAACAGTTCTGTCAGGACATGTGTATTTGCCGGACTGTTCGTGTTGCTTGTTCCATATACGATTTCCGGGAACTCAAACGTGTAGATCACACCACCGCCCAGATAGGTGCTCATCATTTGCATTCCAAGCAATGCTTCCGGTTCTCCACAAAGTCTCTGCCAGTTGTTATAGCTTCCAGCTCCTTGCCAGAGTTTTGAGAACTGCTTGTCCCATGCCCAGGTATCGGAAAGCATTCCCCAGCCTCCGGTATATCCTGCCAGCCAGCTTCCCTGGAAGAAACTGCTTGTTTTCAAATCATCCGGTTGATTTGAACTTGTGTTCTTATAAATCAAGTAGAATGCATCTCCGTGTTTTTCCAGTGCCTTTTTCATATTTGCATTGCTGACAATATTCGTCACTGTAGAACCGTGATCCTGATCTGACCATACAAAGAATCCACCGAATCGGTCAGCAATCTCCAGCATCTTAGCGCTTCCTTCGCATGGAGGATGAATACCTGCCCAGAAGTTCTCTGTATTGAACACACCCTGCATATTCGGATACATACGGTACATCAGATCCAACCAGCCGTAATCCATATCCGCTGTAATATTGTACTGTGTTCCTCCATTTTCCGGTGTTGCAGCTGCTGTCAATCCAAGAAGCATAATCGGCGCTCCCTGTTCATAGGCAATCTGCAGCCCATGTTCATGGAATGCCTGCAGATAAGCCTGTCCGATATGATCCGGAGCAAACTGTCTGAGGTTGTTTGTATGTAACAGCAAAACGTTATTCTCTTTCAGATCATCCGGAATAGCATTCCATCTTCCGTCTACTGTGTTAGATCCCTGTAATTCTGGTCCTTCTTCCTGTCCTATCTCATAGACATCGTTGGAATACGCTGTTGCGATCATCATCGGATGTTCGTTATCGATCACACGTCTTGGACCATCCTGTGACTGCACATCCTGCTCATTTTCGTATCCATAAATACCCAGTTCCATGAATTTTACTGCGGCACCTTTTGGATTCTCTGTATACACTCTGATATAACGTGCCTCTTTTGTTGTTCCAAGCTCTGTGGCCCCAAGTCCATTCTTGTTTGCATAATCCATATAGAACCACTGTCCACCCATCGCTTCTTCGTATGGCTTTGAAACATTCTCCGGCTGTTTCACTCCATCCGGAAGTGTCGGATTTCCTTCATAATAAACGATCTGACCGTCCGATAAATCCTCTTCGTTTCCAATCACAATGGCAGTATTTTTATAAGAAATCTTGGTTCCTTTCAGACGTTTTCCCTGACCACTCGGATTTCCATTTCCGATTGTCGCCTGTCCATCATATACCTGTCGTTTCAGGTTGATGACTTCCAACGGATAGGATGCACCCAGATCCACCTGTACCCACACCCCGTTTTTTCCTTCTGCAGTGCTGGTGACTTCTGTTCCCTGTTCCTGATAATTCTCCCAGTTGTTTCCCTCTTTATTACCTGTAGCATCATGCTGCAGATAATATTTGTCACCGTCGGTTAATAAATCCGCATTTTTCAGATCCATATTTTCCCCGACTGTGACTTTGACATCCTTTTCCTCTGCCAGATTGACCAGTGGCGGTGCTTTTTTTGCATCTGCCGCATCTGCACGGACTCCTGTTACCCCAAATGCCGTCAGCACAAGCGCCATGCATGACAGTCCGAGTAATCTGGCTTTGCTCCCTTCTTTTCTGGTTTTCATCCTCATTTTCCTCCTTTTCTTCCACATGAAAGTAAAACCAGAAAATGCTTTATTTTTTTCTGGTTCCTTACATGTCTGGGATTTTCCCGCTTGAATTCTAGAGTACTATACTGTTCCCTCCTTTAATATGGAATATATTTACCAGAAATTGTACTTTCTTTACTATCACAATAGATTTCGCTCATTTATTTTGTCTATTTTTTACATATTACGTTTTCACATCAAATTTTTACGGTAATTTTTCAATCATTTCTGCCAATATTTCTTCATCGAATCCTGATTTTCTGTCCACCGTAGATCATGTTCGGATCTGCAATTCCATTCCATGCTGCCAGTTCCAGATAAGTTGTTGCAAAACGCTTTGCAATCTCTGATAAAGTATCATTTTCCTGCACAACATAATATTCCGCCGGAGCCTCATTTTGACTCAACTGTCTGTTTACTTCCCTTTGAACAGCATCCGGATCGTATCCCATATCACACAGCTTCTTTCTTCGTTCTTTACCGTTTGCATATTTTCCTTGTATCACTTCCCCGGCAACTTCCTCAATACTTTTGGACGGCTGCCCTGTCACGCCCTCTGCATACTTTGGTCTTGCATATCCGCGAATCTGCCCCCAACCTGCCGGAATTTTTCGTCTTGCCACTGCCTCATTATAATTCCCTTCCATCACTGTGATCATTTGGCCTGAAACAGACTCTACATACCCGATATGATCGGAATACCCGTCATTTGGCTGTACCTGGAAATCCCAGTTATACAAAATGATATCTCCGGGCAGTGGCACTATGGTTCCATCTTCGATCCAGATTCCCTTTTCTTTGAAAATCTCAATATGCTTTTCACATCCGCATTCTGTTCCGATCAAGTCCACACAGTCTGCCTGAATCGCTGCTGCAGAAACTGCGGTATCACACCACTCATCGGTATACTGTACGGCATATCCCCTCGCCAGTGGCTGCCGGAACTTCCCGTTTGCTTCACTGTAGCCAATCCACGAACGCATCACGTTCAATACATCCTGAGCGCTTCTTCCCGATGCATTTTCATCATACTTCATTAACTGATACTGCTCAATCAGTTCCATATTTTTCTGCACATAGACAGAACTAGTCGCATACCCATCTGCCCAAATGGTTTCCAGATATCGTCTGGGTTCTGTGATTCCCTTCAGATTTTGATAACGTGGAAGCTGAAGCAGTTCAAAATATCCTTTCACCCCCTCTTCCATATTGTCAAATACCCGGAAATAATCGGAAATCACGGTTGCCGTTCCGGCTTCGTATTCCTCCCAGGTTGCCAGATTGACGGACTTCCCCTGCCATTTCGTCCCACATTTCAACCCAAAATAATTGTGATAGTCTTTCGCCAGCCTGGATTCTCCCCAGCCGGACTCCAAAATTGCCTGTGCAATGATGGGACTGCATACTTTGATTTCATATGCAGCCGCATATTTCTTTACATATCCTGCGATTTTCTGAATAAATTCCTCTTTCTTCATCGTTCTCCCCTGCTTTCTGTATATTTCTCTGCTTTTCCATTTAAAATGTCAATTGCCTGTCTGAGTACTTCTGGAATGGGCATCCCCATAAGCCCGGCATTTTCCAGAATAGACAATGCTTCATTTGCGATAAACGCAATGCACACGGCATCCCTCAGATAATTTGTCCCCATCAAAAGGTCCAGACGGACTGCGATCAAAACAAACAACAGTGTCATTCCTTTTCGGCACAGCCCTTTCCAGCCCGCACGACTCTCCAGTCTGCCATTTTCTGACTTCGGACTTTTCTTAAAAATCACCGGCAGAAGAATCCCGCCTGTGATCCAGTCGATTCCCATAAAAAGAACCAATGTCTGCAGTGCGATATCCCATCCGCCAAATAAAAGGGCAACTGCACTCCCAAACATTCCAAACAAGCTCGTCACCATTTGCTTCATATCCTTCACCACCTTCAATTAAAAAAGCAGAATAGACGGCATTCTTTTCAAAGAATGTTCTACTCTGCCACTCATTTTTCTTTTCCTTTTTTCATTCGATCCTCACTCAAGGATGCTCCCTTGTTTCTGCATAATCGTCTAACACATATCTTGCATATTTTGTTGCCTGACGCTCCATCCCGATCGGGGTTAATTCCAATGCGTTGATCCACTGAAAATAATGTGTCAGTTCATGCCCTATTGTAAGCAAGATTGCCGTCAATGCACTGTCCTTTCCCCATTTGTCACATAAATCTAAATAGTCTCCTGCCGCAACCCGGATATACGGTTCCACTGTATAATCATCTTCCATACTCCAGAATGTCCCATATACCAGATCCCCGTCCATTGCCCGTATTTTCTTTTTATTTTTTATGTAGGCAACAACTCTGAGAGGAAAGAAATATTCTTTTCTCAAAAATGCCGCAAACTCTTTACATGCCCTTCGTACCTCCGGATCTATCCCACTATCAAACCGAAGCCTGAAGCCCGTCCGATGACCTTCTTCCATAAAATCAATGTTCTGTTCCCAGTTTTCTATCGTCCAAATGTGATCCATAATGTTTATCCCTTTTCATCATAAACTGCTTTCATGCCATGATACTGCATCTTTTCTTTTTGCACTCCACATAATCTGTCAATAAAAAATAAACCTATTTTTATGGCAAAGTATATTACAAACGCAAAGACTATACGCACTTCTTGTTTTAAGTATTCTAAATCTATTTTAATCATGCACACTAAAATAATTAAGAATAGAATCAAGAACATTACCTGCTTTAATACCACATAACGATATGTATTTGTGAATTTCATATGTCTTCTCCTTACAGCCATTCAGATATTTTCCCTTTTATCGTATCGATAAAATGCACTTACTTGCTTGCTCTTATACTCTATCTCTGTTGCATTTTGTTCTTCAAACATCCTTTAAAATGGTTTCATAAATTCCTCTTTTGCCGATATACATCGGAAGTGGCAGTTTCCTCTGTATATCGACAGTTTACTTTACGGTGATGTGTATACCACATCTATTTTCCATTAGATAATAATTGAAATAATTCGTTCATATCATTTTCAATATCGTCGGTATCCGAACTCAAGGATACATTGAGTTTAAAAAACCGCCTTTCTATGGATGATTTCCTCTGTATATCGACAGTTTCTTACTGTTTTACTCTTTATTGACTTTCATCAAACACAATCTTCTCAGATTAATACAACATATATTCCGATGGTAACTCGAACTTATATCCCCATCCATAATATTCATCCACTGTTCTTGGCAAATCTTTATTTTTTAAATTATAATGCTTCCGGTTCCTTTCACAATACACATATGGAATCTTCATACAAGGAGTCAGATCTCCATCCAACACATTCACCGAAAACAGAAACGTCTGTATCTGAGGCATTTGATTCAAAAAACTCAAACTCGAAATTTCATTTCTTCCGGTCAACTCTAAATGTCTCAGATTTACCAGTTTTTCCAATACAGAAAAATCTTTCACCTTCGGGCATCCACTGATACAAAGCGCCTCAACAGATTCTGCTATATGTTCTAGTGCCGAAATATCTTCCAACCTTTTTAATTCTTCCAGTTGAACCCATTTTAAGTTGGGGGCTGTTTCTATATGGTCTAAATTTCGAAGCCTTGAATAAAATATCATAAGATACTTCATTTTTTCTGAGCAAAAATATTCCCTTAAGTCTTCTTTATCGCAATCAGATATCCTAAGTAATTCTAAATCCTTCACTTTTTGAAACCCGGTTCCTCTTCTGAAATTACTTAATGATATCTTGATTTGTTTGATATGTTTCATTTTCGTGAAGTCCACAAAAAATTTATTAACTCGTGGAGCACCTGCTAAACTTTCTGCTCCACAATCCACAGCTTCTAAATTTTCCATCTCATACAACGGAGAAAAGTCAAATTCTTTCTCAACGCACAGGGGAACATAGACAGATGCTGCCTTTATTCCCGGACATTCTTTTAAAAATTCAATACTTTCCGTAAAAACATCTACTCTCTCCACATTATTTTCATTGATAAATTTTACATGTTCTTCTATGGTTCGCTCTGTACGGCGTTTGGGTCGCTCCTCCTGTGTATTTGAAATTCTCATAGCAGTGTTCCCTTTATAATCACTGAATACAAATCCGTCTATTTTGATCGTTCCATCAAAATTTTTAAAATACAAATCATTCCTTTGCTCTTCTGTAAGTTCAAATGCCTTCATGTAACTCCTCCTTCTTGAATATTATTACGCCTTCATTTTTTCGTCCCATATCTTATCCCCATTCGGGTATACTTTATCGGACGAAGTCCGCCCGCCGCAGGCATACATTGCGGGATGCCCGAATGGGGATGCTTTAAAATTCAATAGCTCTTACACCTTACTTAATATTTGAGATATTGAAACTTTTTATGAAACTGCTTCCTTCCTGGACTCCAAATTTTGTTTTTTAGTGTATGCTGTGCATCTTTAAACTTTCCATTTGGGGACTTTTCAATCCTTCGACATTGCATCAAATATTCATCGATAAAAGCCTCATTTTTTGACGGAGCTGACTTCCATAATATTGATTTCACTGTTCCTTTATGTCCTTTGGCTGATTGAATTGCTCTGTCAAAGCCACCTTTTCCAACATAACTTAGTCCATCCGTATAAAAAATTTCATATGAGCCAAATCCTTTTCTAATTTCCTTTGGTAAACTCATTGCTTTCGCTGATTTAATGATGTCATCCCCTTCTTCAGCTACTTTCTGAATTTTCGTAATAGCCTTTGTAGCTTCTCCAATTCCAGTAACGAATGGAACCAAATCAACTGCATCGCCTACTAAACCAGCCCATGCCAATACATCTGATGGATTAGCTGCAACCTCCACGATACTTGCTCCCAAAGTAACTACATCAAGTGCTGTCTCCCAAAAATCCCCTCCTGCATCTTTACGTATCACATTATTATTGTCACAATATACATACAGGTTCTTATCTGTTAATTTGGTAGGCACTTTTCCTATAAGGCTTACATCATCCGCATTGACAAATCTCCCCGTCTCCGGATCGTAATACCGACTATTCAGATAGTACATTCCCAGTTCTTCGTCATAGTAGTATCCCTTGAAACGGAATGGATTCTTTCTGCCCAGTCCATTCAAACTGTAATCCGTCAGATTCAGCAGTTTTCCCCAGGAATTATACTCATATTTTACAAGTTCCGTTCCGTGACTGTCAAGAATTCCCAGAATATCCCCAAAAAGATTTTTGCGGTAGAAATACATCTCATTCTGATACTTCATGGCAAACACATTACCCTTGTCATCGTAGAAGAAATCGATCCTGCTGCCGTCACTGGACGTCTGCATCAGAATGGCCGAACCATCCAGATAAAAGTCTGTCGTAACTCCATTGACCGTCTTTCGGATTCTCTTTCCGCTGTCATTGTACATGCAGTACATATCCAGTCCAGCGCCTGTGATGTGCTTCAGCTGATGTCCTTTTTCCCATTCCATCTGCATCCCCAGATACTGGAGCGGATTTCCCATGGCATCGTAGGTAATTCCCTGTCCGTTGTAGAAACGAAGCTGATCTCTCCAGCCTCCGGTCTGATACTCAAATGTATCGGACTTCCACGGTGCTTCTGTGATCATCGGATTTTCGGTATAACGGTACTCATCTCTTCTGACCATATTTCCACCCACATCGTAAGTGTAACAGATGGTCTGATTCTGCTTCTGATTGTCTTCTCGTACCAGCTGATTCAGTGCATCATAGTAGTAGCGGATTTTTCTTTCGCTGCCATCGGCGCTTCGCTCCACCATTGTTTCCACATTTCCACAGGCGTCATAGGTGTAGGATTCTGCACGATTTCCTTCTCGGACAGATGCAACCAGATTCGTGGTCACTCCTGCCTCTTTGCCTGAGACGTATGTATACTCCTGAGTCGATGTATTCATATCGGAGAAGTGATTGTGGGTACGGATCACACGCCCAAGGGCATCATACTCATAGGCAATCTTCTGGGCGCCATTGATCTTGATTCCATATCCAAGCCCCGGTTTCTGCTGTTTTTCCACATCCCCGTAAAGGAATTCCACCTCATGTCCGGCTCGATCTTTCTGATAAGTATATCCTTTGACACGATTTTTCTCATCATACACTTTGCGAAGTTTCATTCCGTCAGAACGGTCTGTTCCTACCATTCTTCCGATCAGGTCATACTGATATGTGCTGGTCACTCCACTGCAAAGATCATTGTGCCTTGCAATTTTTCCACAGCTGTCATACGTATTTTCAAACAGTTTTTCTTCTCTGCCGTCTGCGGTGATCAGATACTGTGCCGCAAGCTGTTCTTCTGAATTGTATTCATTCCGAACGGCTTCTCCTGTCGCATAGGTGATCCTGTCCGCAAGACCGTTCCGGCTTCGAAGCGTGGTGCGCTCCAGTTCCCTTCCTCCTACCGATACGGACTTCAGATTTCCAAACGGATCATACGCATAATCATACGTAAATCCATTGTGACCGATGGACGTCACTTTTTCGTTTTCATAGGTGTAAGAAACTTTCACTTCTTTTCCATCCACCATTCTCGCAACTTCTGTCATCTTGTCCGTGTTGGCATCGTATGCATAGGAAGTGGCATTTCCTTTTGCATCTGTCAGCTTTGTCAGAAGTCGGTTCTTGTCATCGTATTCATAATGAACGGTATTTCCTCTGGAATCTGTGATCGTCTTCGGCTGCTTATAATCGGATGTGTATGTCATAGACGATTCCATGCGCTCACTGCACTCTTCCAGGATCCACCATTTGTTGACCTGGCTGTTTGACTGGTGGGCTGTCAGAATGATATCTGCCAATTTTTGATGGGAATAATCCATCACATCCAGAGACAGGTTTCCATCCTTACAGATGATCGCATATCCATTCCCCGGTGATACCTCTTCGAATCGGAACAGCTGATTTGCTGCGCCCGACATAGATGCCTCTAAGGAAAGAATGGAAAAACCTCTGTCGTTGGTTCCTGATTTTGCCAGTACTTTTCCCGGTGCGTGAACCGGCTCTAACTGATAATACGTGCCGTCATATGGCAGCAAACGATACTGCTGGTTCATCCCGCCATTGTAGTTGAACTGCACTGCCTGTGTTCCTGCTGCTGTCGAAGCATTCTTCACATCAATATATTGTCCCGAATGACGTACCCGGATATGATAAATCCCTCCCGCTTTCGGAACTGCTGAAACAGTTCCCTCATCTGCCGGTTCAAAATACCAGTCCTGATGTTCGTTTTCTTCTTTTCGTGTATAACTCTGCACCGGCTGTCCGCTTGTGGTACTCTTTGGTCCGTTTGTCAACGCTTTCTTATCTTTCGTTGCCTTGCTGGTGATCTGGAAACTTCCATCTGCGTTTGGATGCAGCTTCCATTTCTGTGCATCGGTATTGTTATTTCCATAAATCTGAATTTTTTCTCCCTCTGCCTCAGATTTGTTATTAAGATCCAGGCGGTATCCAGAGCCACAAAGAGGCTCAAACTGCATATATCCGTCTTTTCCATCGATCAGCTTCCATTTCTGCGCGGCAAATCCAAAGAACGTGCACAACTGTACCACAGTTCCGTTTGCCGTCTCACTGTTTCTGACATCCAGATAATTTCCGGAAATTTTTTCCCGGATATAATACACTCTGCCCGGTATGACTGCTCCGAGATATTTTCCGCCATCTGCTGTCATCTGGATTGGCTGTCCTTTGTCATTGTATGTAAATCGATAACGGACTCCTTCAGAATTGGCAGCCTGAGTCAGATGATTTTTCGTATCGTATCGATATTCAAACCCTGTTCCGTCAATACTTCCAAGCTTCGTCAGACTTCCTTTTTTGTCGTATGAAAAACTCTCTTTTTCCGCTGCACTCACTGCATGGATCAGATTCCCGTCATCATCATACTGGTAACTCTCCCCGTCATCCCTGACAAGCTGCACACCTTTGAATAACACCTGATTCACCTGATTGTGGTACATCAGATACACATGGATCGCCTTGTATGTTTTCTTCGCCCCTTCATTTTGATCGTCTGTACTGAAGGTGTTGCTGACAAACTGCCATCCCTTAATATTGGGATTACACTGTAATTGATGCCATTTAACTGTACCATCCGTATAAATGACTGCTGCATCCACTGAAAATTGCTTATCCGGAATTCCAAATCCATTTACCCAGCAGCTAAGATTAAAGATATCACCTTCCTGTCCTGAAATATTTACAGCCTGAGACAGATGAAGCTGCTGCTCCATTTGTCCGTTCAGTACTGCACATCTTCCCTTATCTGCAGTGATCATACTCTTATTCCCGGTTGCAGCTGCATGAAATCCCCAATTATCAGGCACATCATTTGTGCACCGTTCAAATCCCGGATTGTCGATCAGATTCAGTTCATTTGCCACATTTCCTGTTTCCAGCTGAACACCACTTACCAAAAGTGTTCCTCTTGCTCTTGTCATTCCCACAAACACGGAAATGGTTTCTTCTGCCGGAAGCTGGAATGTGAGAACCAGTCTCTCCCATCCGTCATCCACGTTTTTATCTGTCACATAGTCAATACAGCGTTCCCCCATGATTCTGGTCCGGTCTGCCCGGATTACGGATACAACCGCTCCCTGTTCCTGGTTTTCCGGGTTCAGCGATTCTGTTTTTACATAAGCAGACAACGTATATGTTCCAGCTGACAGATGCACATCCTGACAGATTCCTTCTTCTGATGTCAGCTCTGTTTTTGTCAGTTTCGCACTTTTTGTACCAATATATCCATCTGCATGTGTGATCGCTCCCCGTTTTCCATCTGACATACGACAGGTGTACCATCCGCCATCTCCATGAGACGGATCAAATGTTGGATTTCTCAGCAGACCATACACTGTTTTCTGAACAGAACCATCTTTACTCAGCTTATGATTTTTCATGCCGGATGTATAGTAAGAATAATTATTTGCAAATCCATCTGCATCCAGCACATCTGTCGGACGTCCCATATTGTCAAAATGCCACGTTGTTTTCTTATTATCTCCCGGACGTTCCATCTGACCATCCAATCCAGGTTCTTCAAAAATCGTAGTATTTCCGTTTTCATAGGAAATCTTTAATTCCTGACCCGGTGCATTTTTCTGTCCCGTTTCGGATACTTTGCTGACACGGGGTACCCGGAAATCATTTGTGTACTCGTAATTTACACGATAGCCATCCGGATTGGTCACACTGAGCAGTTTATGAAAACCATCATAAGTAAACTGGCTCTTACTTCCATCCGGATAAGTAATGGATGTCAGATTCCCCTGCGCATCATACCCATATCGGATCTCTCGCCCTTTGGTATCCTGAATAGCTGTTATCTTTGATTTCCCCTCATCCGTTGAATAAATGATATTTAAAAATCCACCTGACGCATCTGTAATATATCCCAGATAATTTCCCGCTGAATTCGGACCATACTGGTGTTTCACGGAATTTCCGTCCAGATCTTCGATGAATCGTAAAAATCCGTCCTGTCCGAATATATACTTCACTTTGTCTTTTGTTTCCATCGTGCGATAACGGTCATGTTCAGAACTTGACGTCACTGTGATCGTCAGTCCCAGCCCATCCTCATCTTTCAGCTTATTACCGTCATTGGTATCTTTATAGAAATAATGTTTTGTTCCGTCTTCATCGATATACACATACGGATAATCTTTGATCCCACTTTCTTTCAACTCCTGCTGGCTGCTGAGTCTCCATCCGTGCCCCATACGGGAAAAGGTATCCGCTTCGCTGGAATTATACACATGACGGATTTCTGTTGTCATCGGACCTCCCTCTGTTGCCACATCCAAATGACTCCAGACAACATTTCCTGTAAAGTCATTCGTGTAACCGATTCCTGCGCGCCCTGCTGACTGCTCATGGTAACTCTGATAATCTTCCAGACCATTCACATTCCTGTAATAAAACACACCGCTTGGAAACTGTTCAGAAGAGATACTTGGTGAGTCAGATGCATAGAATCTCGCATAAGCACGGTTTGCCAGATTTTCATCATCTTCATATTTTGATTTCACCATAATTCCATAGTTTTTTCCTGTGTTATACCACTGACGCACCAATCTGGTCACATTGAATCCTATCGGTGTGATCGAAACTGTATTTCCATTGATTACCTGTTTTACTTTTTTATAATCCAGTATTGCACCATCTACTGCCGGCTGATTTCCCCAACGGACGCTTTTTTCATCCCAGCTGTTTTTTACTTCATAAGCAAGAAGCGGCAGCTCCGGATTGCTGTAGGATGAATATTCAAACTGCCAGATATACATGGTCGCTCCGTAAATGATCGAACCTTTTCCAATATCCGGAAGGTCTCGAAACCGAAGCAGCGCTCTCATTTTTCCAAGTTCATCACTTCGCCCTACCACGAAAGATCCATATGCATATACGTTCCCCGGATTCTCCGGTACATTTCCTCCTGTGAAAACATACGTATCTTCAATATTTCCTTTTGTTTTACTCGTCTCTGTCATTGGATCAATCACGATTGGATAAACACGTTCTGTGTCCTGCATCCATTCACGATCCGGCACAACTTTGATAACACTGCTCTCTGTGCCGATTTCTACTTGAAATTCCACCTGAAGAGACTGATTTCCTGCTGCATCATACATATACGGTTTCACCAGTCTGAAAATTCTTCCTGACTCCTGATTTTCCGAATCATACAGCCCAAGTCCTCCATCTTCTTCGCTTCGCAGCTCCATTCCAGGATGCATCAGCTGAAAGCTCAATTCCTGTTCTGCCGCCTCTTTTCTGTTCAGTCGAATATTCTCTTTTAGCTGCTCTCCCTGGATTGAGTAATGCAGATCAATTCCCGGAAGAATTTCCTCATACACACCTTCTCCGTTTAAATGCGGAACACACATCATCTTTCGGATCTCATCCTCTTCTGACTCTTCCTCTTCTAAAACAGACACTTTCATATCCAACATTTCTGCCTCTTTCCAAAAATCTTCCTTTTCTAAAACACGAAATGTAGAAATTTTGCTTTTAAAATTCACGTTTCGTGTACTTTTTATGCGTAAAAAAGGTGACAATCCCCATAAGATTTTCTTTCCGTCTTTCTCGAATCGGGAGCAGATGAAAGGCACCCA
>OGEQ01001719.1_pt1 | contig 16855 bp, 12 predicted proteins | sample 1570731 | NCBI WGS metagenome assembly OGEQ01 (sample SAMEA2582132, study PRJEB24529) | metagenome | biome: Human gut stool | place: China | collected 2011
CGCCGCTTAGTGCTCCGCGCACTTGAAGCGGGGGAATGCTTATCTGCGTTCAAACCAAAAACCGGGATCGAGTTTCCCCAATCCCGGCATTTTATCACCAATTAGTTTTTGCCTAAGTAAGTATCATATGCCTGCTGGTTGATCTCCAGTGCACGGTCGATACCTCTAGCCTTTAACTCAGCAATGAAATCATCGTAATCTGCTTCGAAATCATTAACACCAAGTACCCAGGACTGGAATTTCTCTTCTACATATGGCTGAATGCTTGCCATGATGTTCTTGTACTCTGTGTCATCCTCAGCAGTGTATTTTAACTCGATCTCACCATCTGCATATGGAGGCATGTCAGTACCAAACCATTCTGGATGGGAATCATACATATCACTTGCTTCTTTACCGATCTCAGTCATAACTGCTTTCTCGTAGTCACCATCCTGGCACATACCGATACGATACTGAGAGCCGATGGAACGCAGATAACCAATAGGAGTTAACTCAGATTTTAACACTTTATCAGTAAACTGTCTGGTACCGTCTGCATTCACTGTATAAGTATCACCCTCGATACCCCAGTTCATTAATGCATCGCCCTCTTCGGTGAAGAAGTAGTCCATGAATTTGATCACAGTCTCAGGATCGGAGCACATAGAAGAAATACCCCAGCCTGCGCCTGGATAACGGCTGACACGCTCTTTTACGTTGCCATTCTGATCTGCTGGCGGAGCAAATGGAACCATCTCAAAGCCTGGGATCGCATCTGCTAAGGAAGTGTTGTAGTTACCGGCACTTACCCAGTCATGGGTACATCCACCTAAGTTACCACTTAACAGGGTATCACGTGCGGAAGATCCTCTTGTGAAGAACTCTGGGTCAAGGATGCCTTCCTCATACCACTGGATCATACCCTTAACACCAGTCTTGAAGTTCTCTTCCAGCGGCTCGAAGGTCATCTTGCCATCTCTTGGATAGAAGGTTGTGCTGGTATCCCACAGATACAGGTACTCTTCTGGCATCTTCCAGCCTGCACGGTCAAATAACGGAACCTCATCCTTCTGGCCGTTGCCGTTTGGATCCTCGTTGCGGAATGCATATAATACATCATGCAGCTCGTCTACCGTTGTCGGAACCTCCAGCCCCAGCTTGTCTAACCAGTCTTTACGGATCCACCAGTACTCTGCAGAAAGCAGCTCCTGGTTCTTTGGAATGTAGTAGATGTTTCCGTCTAAGGAGTAGCATGCCTGACGGAAACGGTCATCCTCTTCCATAACTGCTTTGATGTGTGGAGCATACTGATCGATCAGGTCGTTTAACGGGATCAGTCCACCATCACGACCTAACTTCTCTAATTCAGAGCTATCCTTGTAGCTGATGATATCAGCTAACTGACCGGAGCTTAACATTAAGTTGAAAGCCTCATCCTCGTTGGAGTTGGTCAGAGCGACCGTACCTTTTAAACCAATGTTGGTACGTTTCTGTACTTCCTGCCATACCTGCCAGTTGCTATCGAATGGCATGTTGTTGAAGTTATCAAAAATAGTAAACTCTTTTGGCTCAGCACTGATTAAGCTGCCCTCTAAGCCGGACTCGGTCGCAGCCTCTGTGGCTGCTGCCTCTGTACCTGCTGCCTGTGAAGCTGCTGTTGTGCTGGTAGTTTCACCGCTCTTTCCTGAGCAGCCTGCGGTCATGGATGCAGTCATAGCTGCTAACAGCATGAGCGCCATTACTTTTCTGGAATCTTTTTTCATTTTTAATTTCCTCCTTTTTTTATCCCTTTACACCGCCCACGGTAAGGCCGGTCTTAAAGTACTTTTGAACAAACGGGAACACAATCAACATTGGAATGATCGCAATGATGATCACAGCATAAATAATCGTAGTCGGTGAACTCATAGACTCTGCAGTCACTAAAGCTGCATCTGCTGCATTAGCCACACGATCAACGAGCATTTTCTTTAACATAACCTGAAGCGGAGCCTTTTTGTCATCCTGCAGCAGCTGCATAGCCCAGAAATAACTGTTCCAACGGTTTACACCATAGAACATGGCAACAGTTGCTAATGCCGGTTTTGATAATGGCAGGAAGATCTTATAGAAGATCGTGAAATGGTTTGCTCCGTCGATGAAGGCTGCCTCCTCCAGTTCCATCGGAACCTGCTCAAAGAAGCTCTTCATGATGATCATATTGTAGGTGTTGATGGCAAAACCGAAGATAATTGCAGTTCTGGTATCCAGAAGTCCGAAATTCTTGAAGTTTAAGTAGGTCGGAATGATTCCGGCGTTAAACCACATGGTAAATACCGTAAATAAGGTGAAGAATTTGCGGAACATCAGTTTCTTCTTAGATAACGCATATGCCATACTGGTAGAGAAAGCCATATTGATCAGAACACCAAATGCGGTATAGAAAATGGTGTTGGCGTAAGCAATCCAGATACCCGGCTTTGCGCAGGCCTGCTTATAGCTTTCTAAAGTAAAATGTTTGATGGAAAACATAACGGTACCATTTTCCACATATAAAGGCTTACTTAAGGAAGCGATCAGTGCATAATAGATTGGGTAAAGTACAACGATGGAGATCAAAATTCCAAGAATTGTCATTCCCACATCAAAAATCCGTTCGCCGGTACCTATGACACGGCCATGATTTTTATGTTTTTTCATATCGTCCTCCTTACCACAGTGCTGTATCCGTAATCTTACGGCTTACCTTATTAGAAACAACTACTAATACCAGTGCGATGAATGCCTCAAACAGACCAACGGCTGTAGACAGACCATAGTTACCATTCTCAAAACCAAGACGATAAGAATAGGTAGCGATGATATCAGATACAGAGTAGGTTGATGGCTGGTACAGAAGAAGGATTGCCTCGTAACCAACCTTCACGATCTTACCTACATTCAGTACGAACATCGTTACAACGGTAGGTAAAATAGCTGGGATCGTAATGTTTTTGATCTTCTGCCATCTGCCTGCTCCGTCTACGGTTGCTGCCTCATAAAGACAAGGATCAATACCCATGATCGCCGCAATGTAAACCAGAGAGTTGAAACCTGCTGTCTGCCATAAGGTCATGGTTGTATAGATTCCTCTAAAATACTGAGGCTTTACCATGAAGTAGATCGGCTCGAATCCCAGTTTCATAAGGAACATGTTAATGATACCGGTACTTGGTGATAAGAAGTTCACTACCATACCACAGACAACTACGACTGACACAAAGTATGGAAGCAGAGTTGCCATCTGAGTGAATTTGCTTACGATTTTGTTCTTCATCTCAGTAACGGCAACTGCCAGCAGGATCGGAACCGGGAAACACACAACGATCTGCCAGAAGGAGATCATAATGGTGTTTTTAAATACTCGGATGAAATCCCGTCCTGTTAGGAAATCAATGAAATTCTTGAATCCGACAAACTTGCTTCCGGCAATACCTTTAAAAATATTGTAGTCGTAAAAGGCGATCCGCAATCCGGTCATCGGCCGATAAGCGAATGCCAGGTACCATAGCAGACCCGGAAGTAATAATAAGTACAACTGATAATTCTTTCCAATGCTTTTTGCTCCGGCTATGAACCGTTCTCCAATTCCAGCCTTTGCATTTTCTTTGTTCTGCATCAGAATCCCCCTTTCTTATTTTCGTCATCCCTGACGTAGTAGGTGTTCTCCCTTGCGATGGCTTAAGTATACCTGGGTTGTTTTCAAAAGTAAATCTCTCATTTTCCAGAGGATTTTCATTTTTCAATATGCCGGAAAAAAAGTTGCTTTTTGTCCATCATCATTTTTCAACTTCATCTACAAAGGACAAATCGGTATTGCTTTTTGCCATTATTTATATTATATTAACAGAAGTTAGATGGATTTTTATGACTTTTATACAGAAGGGGGATTCCATGCAAAATACTAACTATCTTCTGATCCTCTGTGATCAGTTGTCTGCTACTGCACTCAGTGCTTACGGCAACACCTATTCCCAGACACCGAATCTGGACAAGCTGGCCGCTCAGTCTGCAGTATTTGACTATACCTACACGCCATGTCCTTTATGTCAGCCTGCAAGAGCGTCATTCTGGACCTCCAGATATCCGCATGAGACCAATGTGCGGACCAATCTTCCGGTTCAGGAATTTCCTATTTATAAGCAGAACGAATCAATAAAACCAGGGACGTTTGCCCGCATCTCCGATGAGATCAAAGGCATGGGCGAGTATTTTTCTGATGCCGGATACAAATGCATCCACTTTGGTAAGGATCATTCTTACGGCGCCCTGAAGGGCTTTGATGTAATACCAGATGTGCAGATCAACATTCCGCGAACAAACCCGTCCATCAACTTCGACTATGAAACCTATCTGGATGTGGACACGACCGCCAAGACAGTCTCCTGGCTGACTGACCAGGCTCCTGCTCTGGATCAGCCATTTTTAGCAGTCGCTGATATCCAGAATCCACACAACATCTGTGGTTATATCGGTGAGATGCGTGATGGATGTCATCCTGAGAATTTTGAACTTGACCGTGAACTTCCTCCGCTTCCGGAGAACTTCGATTTTGATGATCTGGAAAACCGCCCGGAATTTATCCAGTATTTATGCTGTGCACACCGCAGGCTGCGCCACGCTGCACACTGGACACCACTGGATTACCAGTATTATCTCTACGCTTACTACTACTATCTTGCCATGGCAGATAAGCAGATCGGTCAGATCCTGGATGCCCTGGATAAAAGCGGCAAGCGTGAGAACACCGTGATCCTGTTCTTTGCTGATCACGGAGAAGGAATGGCAGGTCATCACATGGTCACCAAGTACGGTGTTTTCTATGAAGAAAGTAACCATGTGCCATTTATGTTCTCTGGCCCTGGCATCAAAAAGGGACGGATCGGAGGAGTTTCTTCCTTATTAGATATTCTTCCAACCATGCTTGATTACTCCGGAATTCCTTATGAGGGATTGGCCGGAACCAGCCAGTATGACGCGATCACCGGTAATACTTCAGTCTCTGCCTCGCCTTATGTGGCAGCAGAATGGCAGGATGAATTCCGTGGTTATACCGTTCCTGGACGCATGATCTGTGATGAAAACTACAAATACATCTGCTACGGAGAGCCTAACAGTGAAGAGCTGTTTGATCTGAAGAAAGATCGTTTGGAAAAATTCAACGTTGCAAAAGATCCTTCTTATGCATCCGTGCTGGATCAATATCGTGAAAAACTGGAAGCACACCTGACACTGACTCACGATGATTTCCACCAGTTAGCGGTTTCCGATCATTCTGCGTACCGCCATCACAAATTGGGATACTGTAATCATGAGGGACTAAGTGCAGTTGAGGTGTATGCCCAGTCAATAAAGAAGGGTTGATTGCATGCATTTTCGCGGAACTTATCAAAAAACGCTTGCCCGCATCCTGTCTGCAGTCGCTATCATCATGGCATTGCTGATCAGTGTTTTAAGCGGTGCTTTTCTGGAGCGGCAGACACATGCAGAATATGAGTATCATTTAGAGCAGACAGCCAAAAGCCAGGAGTCTGGCGCCACCATCGCATCGAACGTGATCTTAAACACGGTTTTAAAATGCGCATCCAATCAGAGCATCATCCGCTGGGTCAACTCCTCCAGCCTGCCTGAGTATTATTTCAATGCCATCGGAGCCACTAAAGGTCTGCAGGAGTCGATAAACAACACACTTCCTATCGAGTATCAGTGTGCGCTGATGCCATTGAGTGTCAAAGCCTTCAATGGCAAGATCGTGGATATGGTGCTGACACATAACCGCACCATGGCTGTTTCGGAGCTTTTATCCACACTTCATATCGACCAGCAGGAATACCTGCGGCTGATCGACCATTTTTATGATAGTGATGAACCATATTTTCTTGCACGCTACGATCAGGAAAGTCAGGATCTGGAAAACATGGTCTACATCATGAAGGCGAATCATACAAAAAATACGAAAAACGCTTTTCTGATCCTCGTGACGATACCGAGAGAAACTTTTGTTGCAGCTTCAGAGGACGAAGACTTCTTTCTGTACAACAGCTCAGGGATCTTCGCCTATTCCCATAACACAGAAGAGTTTCAGAAGCACTGCCAGCAGATCTACGAGAAGCTTTCGGTTTCAAAAAGTGCTTCTTATTATGGCAAAGCCCAGAACACTTCTGGCGGATACTTACTGGTCACCGGAATCACACCTTTTCAGTGGCTGATGGCATCCATGTATCCTTCCTATAAGCTTCCTGCAGAGACACTGCTGATCTTCTTCATCATCGTATTCCTTACGATCGGCCTGTTTCTGTACATCAGTTACCACCTGGTTGAGCGCTTATACCGCCCTATGGAAGAGCTTATGGAATCCTCTTCTATCCCGGCAGGCCAGACTGGCGAAGCCATCGATGAATTTGCGATCATTCGGAATAACATTGAGGAAAATTCCAAGCTGGCCCACACAAAGGCATATAAGGATCTGTTATTTACCAGAAAACCCGACCTTTCCTCCAGATACTTTCAGTATCCGGATGCCTCCTATTGTGTATCTCTTGGTGAAACCATGAATCCAGAAGATGAGCATGCATTTCATGCCATTGCAATCCAGAAGGCGGCCGCTTATGAACTTTCTATCCAACAGGATCAGGTGATCTACATTGATCTGGATTATAACCGTTATGCTCTGATCATCCGCACGGATTCCATTGAGGAGGCCAAGCAGTTACTGACCCAGCTCTTAAACCAGTTAGAGGATCAGGAGGATCTGTCTGTCTCTGACCACCGGGTTGTGCTTTCTGATATCCATAAGGGGCTTGACCAGCTCTATTTATGCTATCACGAGGCTCTGCGGATTCTGGAATTCCGTTATCTTCACGCCAAAACACGGCTGATCACTTACCGGGATATTTCCTCCATTGATGCAGCGACCTACTACTCCTATCCACTTCAGACGGAAAAACGTCTGATCCAGTGTGTGCTGGATGGCAAGGATGAGGCACTGGCCATCTTTGATGATGTTGTTCGGGAGAATATCGCGAATAAGGATCTGTCCAGAGAAAATCTGCAGAACCTGATCTATGCATTTATCGGAACGATCTCCAGAATCTTCCAGGAGTTAAAAACCACTCCTGACGCATTTTTGGATGATCCCATTGATTATAAGTATCTCTACAGCCACTGGAATGATGCCATCATTTTCAAAAAGCTGAAAAATATCCTGGAAACCGTGATCAACAAGGTCAGACAGCGGGAAGACAGCCGCGACCAGGATCTGTTAAATCAGATGTTAAATTACATTTATGAGAATTACTGGGATGACATCATGTTAAATGACTTAGCTGAGCACTTAAACATTTCCCCAAAATACTGTGGAATCCTTTTTAAACAGCTGAGTGATAATAATTTTAAAGACTTTTTAAACCGCTACCGGATCGAGAAGGCCAAAGAAATCCTGCGAGATGATCCATCAATCAAAATTGTGGATCTAAGCGCTATGGTCGGCTTTAATTCCTCTAATAGCTTTATCCGCGTTTTCAGCAAGTACGAGGGCATCACGCCTGGTGCTTATGTAGACCGGATTCAACATTCATAAACCCCGAAAGGAGAGATTTTCTTATGTCACAGACCATCGAATCTATCAAAACTTACCCAGCTGCCACCATGGAGCAGATCAAGGGTGCCATGGACGAAGCTGTTTCCATCGTCCGCCAGGATCTTCCTGTCTTCACTGACAAGTTCCCGGATTCCAACTCCAAGGACGGCTTCTATCCGCCTACAGAAAACGTAGAGTGGACCACCGGTTTCTGGACCGGATGTATCTGGCTTTCCTACGAATACACCAAAGATCCGGCGTTCCGCGAGGCAGCTACCAAGCAGGTAGACAGCTTCTTAAACCGAATTGAAAAACGGATCGATGTAAACCATCATGATATGGGCTTTTTGTACAGTCTTTCTTGCGTTGCCGCTTATAAACTGACAGGCAATGAGAATGCAAAAAAAGCAGCTCTGTTAGCTGCTGATAACTTAATCTCCCGTTTCCGCACTGTCGGTAATTTCTTACAGGCATGGGGAACTACCGGTGATCCGAAGGAATATCGTCTGATCATCGACTGTCTGTTAAACCTGCCTCTGTTATACTGGGCAACAGAAGTCAGCGGAAATCCGGATTATGCTGCCAAGGCAGAAGCACACATCCAGACTGCTATGAAATGTGTGGTACGTCCAGATAACTCCACCTATCACACCCATTTCTTAGACATCAAAACCGGTGAGCCTACCTACGGTGTTACCCATCAGGGCAACCGCAACGGCTCTGCATGGGCCAGAGGACAGTCCTGGGGTGTATACGGTATCGCACTCAGCTACCGCTACTTAAAGAATCCGGAATATATTGATCTGTTCTGCCGCGTTACTGATTACTTCTTAGAGCATCTGCCAGAGGATCTGGTACCATACTGGGATTTCGACTTTGATACCGGTTCCACAGAACCTCGTGACTCTTCTGCTTCTGCTGTAGCCATCTGCGGTATCCTGGAAATGTGCAAATATCTGCCAGAGGAGAAGGCAGCTACTTACCGGGCGGCTGCTGAAAGATTGATGCGTGCATTGATTGAAAAATGCGCGAATACCGATTTCACAAAATCCAACGGTATTTTACTCCATGGCACCTACGCAAGAGATACACCAACCAATACATGCAAAAACCGTGGTGTGGATGAATGCAATACCTGGGGCGATTACTTCTATATGGAGGCATTAACCCGGTTCTTGAATCCTGATTGGAAACTGTACTGGTAATTCTACAAAAGCGGATATGCCGTTCACAGCAGTGAACAGCATATCCGCTTTTTTCATCTTATTCAGCCACTACGCTCCATCAGATCTTCTCAAACCGTTCCACATCCGTCACAAAGATCGTTGCGCCGCCAAGCTCCACCGTCACTGGCGTCATCATATAACCTGCAGAGATCGATGCAATGTTGGGCGTCGGCACATTACAGGTGATCCTCTGGCGTTTGCCGCAGGTATCCTTGATCAGCTGAATCGCCTGGTCTACCTTTTCTGCCTCTGTACCGATCATCAGAGTTGCATTTCCCTTTTTTAAGAACCCACCAGTGGTGGCAAGCCTGGTCACGCTGAAATGATTCTCTGTCAGAACATCCGTTACTCTGGTTCCATCATCAGAACTTACAATCGCATAGATAATCTTCATAATCCTGCACCTCTCTTTTTCGTTGAAACTTTATCTGGAAATTCCGGTTACCTGTTTCTGACCGGAACTGTCCGTAGAATACTGCACCTGGACTTTTTCTCCCGGTGCTAAAGCCGGAACATCACTTCCCCAGGTAAACTGATAGGACTGGCCATCACTGGTCTGAATGGTAAGTCCGGACGGGTCCAGGGCTGTAACGTTACCAGTCACTGTTTTACCGGAAGAGCTGTTGGTGGTTCCACCTGGAGCTGTTGTATTACCAGGAGCCTGAGAACCATCTGGAGCAGTTGTGTGTCCAGAAGTACTGCCACCCGGTGTTGTCCCATTGTTGATGGTTGTTGTCGGACTGGTGGTAGTCTGGTTCTTATTGCCAGCAGAACTGCTGCCAGTTCCTGATGTACCAGAAGTGGCACTACTGGAAGTATTGGTGGTGGCCGGTGCTGTCTCAGTCAGATAATTCTTTGCCACATACGCTGTATGGCCCTTATAAGTCACCCGGACCCAGCCATTTTCCACTTCTCCGGTTACAGTCACCTTTTCTCCTGCTGACAGGGCACCCAGTACATCCGTACTTGTCGAGTAGCCGGAACGCACTCTTACAGAGGATGACGCATACATGGTCTTGCTCACATCTTTTACCGTATACGTCGCTGCCGCGGTCGTCGGAGCTGCCGCTTTCGTAGCTGCTGCAGTCGTCGGATTCGCTGCCTTTGTCGCTGCCGCAGTCGTTGGATTCGCTGCCTTTGTCGCTGCTGCAGTGGTTCCTGTTGCCGCAGTCTCTGCAGAAATGATCATCTTCCCGGCTTCTTGTGTAGTCTCAGGCTCTGTCTGTCCCTCTAAAGACTCCACTGCTGCAGTTGTCTCTCCTGTGACAATCTCAATTTTGGTACCTCCTGTTTTGGAGGTTTCTTCAGGAGTGTTCCCCTCTGCCTGTTCTCCGCTGGTTTCTCCCGCCACAATTCCGGACTCTGCCGCCGTGGTTCCATTGATCACAATTCCATCTCCGCTGCCACAGGCTGTCAGCATCACCGCTGTCATCGCTGCTGCCGTTAATATTGTCAGATGTTTTCTCATCTTAATCTCCATTCCGTCGTCTTCAGATAACGACACCATTTTCATCATGGGAATGATTATAACTCATTCCATTTTATTTTTCCACCATAACTGTTCACTAATTTTATGCGTAACTATTCAGTATCTTCATAGTTACGAGCAAAAATCCATTCCAGATCAGCTTCGCTGATGGGATTTTTGCTTTCTAGCCTATGTGTTCTTACGGTCAGCGCAGCATGTGCGCAGACCTACTGAATAGTTACTTTTATGTACAAATTCCCCTCATCTATCATTATTTTTCAATAATGGCAGAAGATGGGTTTTCTCTTTCTGGGCGGCCTGTTCCAAAAATGATTCATAACTATAGAAACAATATCCGGATACCACACCTCCCGCTCTTCCAGCAAGAACCTGACGACTGATGATATCCTCATGGGTCAGCCACTCGGAAACCTCGTTATAGTCCTTCACATCCGTTCCCGCCCGATACATGGCAAGACCCAGATACAATCTTGCATGACCCTTTTTCACAAGACTGGTCCACGCATTTAAGTTCTCCTGAAATGTAAAAGCTGCCTTTTTCCCATCGCTGGTTTTTGCCTCAAAGCCCCAATATAACTGCGGCATGATATAATCCACATAACCATCCTGAGTCAGCCAGCGGTCAATATCCGTAAACAGCTTGGTATCGCTCCGTAGATTTCCAAAATATCCCTGTGGACTGATTCCAAAGGTCACCGATGGTTTCTCTGCCTTTACCGCCCGGTATACACGCGCCACCAGATCACTGACCTGATCTCTCCGCCACTGGGCAGCTGTTTTTGTGCTTCCAGATTTCTGGTATTCCGGATAATCAAACCACCGGCTTTCCAGACTGTCATCTACACCTGGATAAAAATAATCATCGAAATGGATGCCATCCACATCATATTTTTTTAAAACCTCTGTCACACAGCCAACCACCATCTGTTTCACTGCTTCCGATGATGGATTGTAATACCAGGAACCATCCTGCTGCAGCACGTTCCGGTCATTGGAAGTGTCACCATCTGTCAGCCATTTTTTCGCCGGACTGTCTGCGGATACTTCATCCCAGGTCATCTGGTAGCCGGTGATCCGGTACGGATTAAACCATGCATGAAACTTCAGCCCTCTGGCCCTGGCCGACTGGATCATATAAGAAAGAGGGTCATAGCCTGGACTTTTCCCCTGGATTCCCGATGCAAATTTGGACCATGGCGCATAATCAGACGGATACATGGCATCACCGTGGGAGCGGACATGGACAAATACCGCGTTCATTCCCCAGCTTTTACAATGATCAAACATCTGATCTACAGCAGCCTGAAATGCCTGTTCTTCTTTTGGAAGACTGTTCCAGGTCAGATAAGAAATCCATACACCGTGAAGTTCTCCATCTTCCCCGAAATATCCCGGGCCGGAACGGACAATGGAATCCACACCTTCTGCCGCCAGACTTTCGGATCCATTCCATTTTTCTGCCAATCGACTGCCACAAAAAAATCCTGTCAGTAATACAAGACAGAGCAGGAACCGGCAAAAAAGCCATCGGACCGGGTTTTTCTTTTTCTTCATCCGCAAAATCCCTCCTGTATCCTTTCCCAGTAACTGTTCCATACTTTCACAATCACCTTTTCCTCATTTTACCACAGGATTTTCTTCAATACTATTTAAGTTTTCCTAACAATTCTGAAGATAACAGCCGTTCTTCCCTTCTTGTTCTTTTCTTTTACGTGATCACTTCAACCCTGCTGCCAATTTCTTCCCTGTTTCGTTCCTTGGTAACTACAATCTTTTTCTCGATCCGGTCTTTCAGTTCAGAAACATGGGAAATGATCCCTACCAGGCGTCTGCCCTCTGTCAGTCCATGTAATGCGTTGACCGCCTGATTCAAGGCGTCTTCATCCAGAGATCCAAAACCTTCATCTACAAACATGGCATCCAGCCGGATTCCTCCTGCCATGGACTGGATTTCATCTGAAAGTCCCAGCGCCAGGGACAGGGATGCCTGAAAGCTTTCACCACCTGAAAGTGTCTTGACACTTCTCTCGGTTCCATTGTAATGATCGATCACATTGAGATCCAGACCGGCTTTTTCTCTTTTATTTCCAGAGGTCTCCTGCCGCTTTAACTCATACTGGCCACCAGACATCGTCAGAAGACGGAGATTGGCCCTTCTTAAAATCCGGTCAAAATAAGTCATCTGGATGTAAGTCTCCAGTTCCACCTTCTGCTTCTGGTTCAAAGTTCCTCCTGCTGTATCTGACAATGCTTTCACCCAGACATATTTCTTTTCCGAGCGGATCATATCCTCTTTGCGCTTCTCTACCGCCTGGATGATCGATCGATTCCTTGACACAGCAGCGTAAACCTCCTGATACTGGTCAGAAATCCTTTGTTTTTCCTGCATCAGCACTGCTTTTTTTCCACGGATCACCTCTTCTGGATCTGATCCGGTTTCATCTGGCAGCTGCTGTTCTTTTTCTATATTCTGGAGCTGGATCGTCAATGTCTCTACTGCTGCCAAAAGTGCTGCCTCCCGCCGGTTATAAGAATCCCTCTTCTTTCCGGCATCAGCAATCTGCTTCTCCAGATTTCCGATCTGCCTCTCATGTTCTTTTATCTGGCCGGTAAGAAGCGTTTCTTCCATACTGGCAATATTGGCAATTCCATAGGCTTTTGCAATTTCCCGTGCTTCCTCCGTCTGTTCCTCTACTCTTTTCGACAGTTCCTCAATCCTGGTCTGCAGCCGTACCGCATCCTCTCTAGCCTGTGTCATATTCTGTTCCAGCTGCTCTGTCCTCTGTTCAATATATGGAATCTGCTGATCCAGCTTCTTTTTCCGCTCCAGACTGTGGGATGCCTGTAATACCTGCTGCCGGAGTTTATCCTGCTCTTCCAGCAGCTTCTGTACATCCTCTGCGGTCAGAAGCAATTTTTCTTCTCCGGCAATCAGCTCTCTGATATGACCGGCATCTCCACTAAATTTCTGAGTTTCTTCTGCCTTTCTGGTCATCTCATCCCTCTTCTGGTCTAATTCCCGTTTTTCAGGAATCCGCCCCTCATACGAAGCCAGGTGAGGATGATGGATGGAACCACAGACCGGACATGCCTTTCCTTCTTCCAACTGCTTTGCCAGAAGTCCCGCCTGGGCATCCAGAAATACCTGCTCCAGCTGCTGATATTCTTCTCGAAGCAGATCCCGCTTCTTTGCTGCTTCCTGATATTTTCCCTGAATTGTTTCCAGCTGCTTTTTCCATGCTTCAATCGCTTCCTGGTGATGTTTCTGTTCTTCTGATTGCTTCTGCAGCTGCTCCAGATGATTTCTGCATATTTCCAGCTGCTGTCCCGCATCCTTGACCGCCTCCTGCTCTGCCCTGGCGCGTTTCAGCCATTCCCTTGCCTCCTGCCGTTTTGACTCACCATCCAGACAGATCTGATCCTGTTGTTGTTTGTCTTGTTCTGTCTGTTTTAATTGTTTGATGATTTCCTGCAATTTATGAATTAACTCCAGCAGCTTCTTTTGTTTTTGAACCTGTTCTTCTAATGCAGCTCTCTGTAAGCCTGCTTCGGCTGCCCGTTTCTCTTCCTGCTCCAGCACCGGAAGTGTATCCTTTAAGGTCTTTAACTTGGCTGACTGTTCTCTCAGCTTCTCGGCAATCGCCTGGTGCTGACTGATTTTTCCTAACAGCTGATTGGTTTCTTCCAGTTGTGTTTCCACCTGTTCCTGTTGCTTCTGAAGACACTGACTGTCTGTCTGCTGTGACTTCAACATCTGGCCCAATAATTCCAGACTCTGCTCGATCTTTCCGCAAAATCCTTCTTTTCTCAGTTCCTGCCATTCCGTTTCCTGAGCCGAAGCATTCACCAGAATGACTCCGCCAAGATGCTGGTCGATGCTTCGAAGGCTCTCCTCATATTCCTTCCAGCATCCTCTGACCTCATCCTTTAACCGGTACTGGATCTGCTGATAAATGCCTGTATGAAAAATCTGTCGGAAAATCTCCGCCCGCTGAACCGTTCCCGCCAGAAGGAGTTTCTGGAAATCTCCCTGTGCGATCATGGCAATCTGCGTAAACTGACGATAATCCAGGCCGATCAGCTGTTCCACTGCACAAGTCACTTCACTGGCTTTTGTTACCGGAGGTCTCTCGTCCGGAAACTCCAGTACTGCATCTGCCTTCTGAACGGTCATGCCCTCTCCCCGTTCCTTTGGTCTTATATATTCCGGATTTCTGGTGATTTTATATGGCTTTCCATGATACAGGAAGGTCAGTTCCACAAAAGTCGGTGTTTGGGGCTGTGCATACTGGCTCCGAAACATCCCGGATTCCCGCACCTGGCCACTGGCTTCCCCAAAAAGCGCAAAGGTAATCGCATCAAAAATCGTGGTTTTACCAGCTCCCGTATCTCCTGTGATCAGATAAAGCCCCACGCCGCCAAATGCCTCAAAGGGAATCTCCACTCTGCCTGCATAGGGACCAAACGCACTCATCACCAGTTTTAAAGGTTTCATTGGTCTTCCTCCTTTAATTTCTGAATCAGCCTGCTGGTAAATTCTTTTTGTTCTTCACTCATAGGCTGATTATTCTGCAGCTGGTAAAATTCTTCAAATAATTCCAATTCACTTTTTTCTTCCATGGCCTGAACCTGCAAAATCTCCTGATTTTCCCTGGTTCTTTGGTTATCGTACTCCAGCTGCATTAGATTTGGATAAATGATCCGCAGCTTTTGAAGCCCATCCAGAATATCCTCTTCATCTGTCAAAGTGATCTGAAGATAATCACTGGTGTTGGTTTTGGCATAGAAGTCCCTGGAAGTCACTTCCAGATAGGTTCCTTTGATCTTACGCAGATCCCGCAATGGACGTAATGGGATTGTGGAAATAGAAACATCTCCTTTTTCTTTCAGTTCCACTACCGTAACTGATTTCTCCTGTCCGGCCTCGGAAAAAGAATATTTCAGAGGCGTTCCACAATAACGGACCGTTTCCCTGCCAACATGCTGAGGACTGTGGATATGCCCCAGCGCCACATAATCAAAATCGTCAAAGATCGATGCGTCGATTTGATCCAGACCACCTACAAAGATCTCCTCTGACTCACATCGGCTGGCACCAGTCACAAACTGGTGGGAAACCAGAAGATTGCGCTTAGAAAGATCTAACTGGATACTGGATACAGCTCTTCGAAGTGCATCATCGTATGTACGGATCTGATCCACAGCTGTATCTTCTCCATATTCCGCCCCTGACTCCCCATCTGACTTGTGTTTCCATACTCCCCGCACCACTGCCGGTTTCAAAAATGGCAGCAGATATACACACACAGTTCCGTATTCATCCTGCATTTCCACCTTCTCCACTGTCCCATCGTAGACCGGAGAAAGGAAAACGCCTCTGTCTCCCATCAGCCGGGAACCAAAGGCGATACGTTCTGCGCTGTCGTGATTACCGCTGATCGCAAATACAGCAATCTTCCGCACAGATAATTCTGTTAAAAACCAGTCCAGAAGACCAACCGCCTCTGCAGGCGGAACCGGTTTATCATAGAGATCTCCAGCCAGCAGCACACCATCCGGCTTTTCCCGGTCGGCAATCTCTAAAATCTGTTTCAAAATAAATGCCTGATCTTCCAGCATGGAAAACTCATTGACCCGTTTTCCAAGATGCAGATCTGATAAATGAATCAATTTCATTCGGTATTCTCCCATCTGTTCCTGACAGGCTTACAGACAGCCTGGCTCATAATCCGGAATATGCTCTTACGTTTCTACGCCTGCTTTCATGCAAATATCGGAAAGGCAGCACCGTTCGCAATATGGATGAGTTCTTGCCGTACAGATCTCTCTTCCATGCATCACCAGGCGATGACAGAAATCGCTTCCTTCCTCTGGTGGAACCAGCTTCCACAAAGCCATTTCTACCTTCTTAGGCTCTTTGATCCCATCTACCAGCCCCATCCGGTTCACCAGACGGATACAATGAGTATCTGTTACGATCGCCGGCTTTCCAAAGACATCACCCATGATCAGATTGGCGCTTTTGCGTCCTACCCCCGGGAGCTTTAACAGGGCATTAAAATCATCCGGTACCTGCCCTCCATACTCATCTCTCAGCATTTTCATGCAAGCACTGATATCCCTTGCTTTGCTGTGTCCTAACCCGCATGGCTTGACGATCCGCTCAATCTCTTCCACATCTGCAGCTGCCAAAGCCTCCACGGATGGATATTTTTCAAACAGTCCCGCAACAACCACATTCACTCTTGCATCTGTACACTGCGCTGCTAAACGGACGCTGACTAGTAATTTCCATGCTTCCTTATAATCCAGAGTACACTGGGCATCTGGATATTCTTTTTTTAACCGATCGATGATTTCCAGCGTCCGCTGCTCTTTTGTCATATCAATTCCGCCCTTCCGATTTTTACTGTCCAATTTTCTTCTGACCCATGAACCATGGGATCATTTTGTTACTGTACACGGGTAGGCATTTTCTGAACTGAAAATGCCGTATGATACGGTGATGGTAACAGATTTTGCCGATTTAGAATGCGAAGCATCGGCAAAATCCGTTGCTGT
>OGEQ01001739.1_pt1 | contig 16705 bp, 13 predicted proteins | sample 1570731 | NCBI WGS metagenome assembly OGEQ01 (sample SAMEA2582132, study PRJEB24529) | metagenome | biome: Human gut stool | place: China | collected 2011
CTGTCCCGTGACCTGTACCGCAAGAACATTCAGCCCCCCATCGACGTGCTGCCCAGTCTGTCCCGCCTGAAGGACAAGGGCGTGGGCGAGGGAAAGACCCGTGAGGATCACGCCCCCACCATGAACCAGCTGTTCTCCGCCTACGCCTCCGGCAAGGAGGCCCGTGAGTTGATGACCATTCTGGGCGAGTCCGCCCTGACGGATACGGATCTGAAGTTCGCCAAGTTCGCTGACGAATTTGAAAAGCGCTACGTCTCTCAGGGCTTCGACACCGATCGTTCCATCACCGAGACGCTGGATCTGGGCTGGGAGCTGCTGCGCCTGTTGCCCCGTGAGGAGCTTAAGCGCATCAAGACCATCAATCCCACCCGCATGGAGCTGACCCGGCTGAAGGCCAAGCAGAAAACGGCCCTCCGGGGCCACAAGCTCCTCAAGGACAAGCGGGACGGCCTCATGAAGCAGTTCATGCAGGAGGTGCGCCGCACCCGTCAGCTGCGTAAACGGGTGGAGGAGGGCCTGGCGCAGGCCAACGCCGCCTTCACCGTAGCCAGCGCCGTCATGTCCCCGGAGATGCTGGAGCAGGCGCTGATGGCCCCCCGGCTCTCCACAGAGGTGACGGTGGACCAGCGCAACATCATGAGCATCGCCGTGCCGGTGTTCCATCGGGCGGAGCAGGAGGCTCAGCCGGATCTGGCCTGCTATGGCTTTGCCCAGACCAGCGGCGAGCTGGACGATGCTCTGCAGGCCCTGAACCGGGTGTACAGCGATCTGCTGGAGCTGGCGCAGGCGGAAAAGACCGTCCAGCTGCTGGCGCAGGACATCGAGCGCACTCGCCGACGGGTCAATGCACTGGAGTATGTGGTGATCCCGGAAAATCAGCGGAACATCCGCTACATCACCATGAAGCTGGAGGAGAATGAGCGGGGCAACACCACCCGGCTCATGAAGGTCAAGGACATGGTGCTGCAGGACGCCCACCACTACAAGTCATAACGAAAGAAGCGGAAGGCTCTCGCCTTCCGCTTCTTTGTTGATTCGCTGCCATCGATGGGATTGCTGGCAGCATCATTCCCCCTCGTACTCGCTGAGGCCCAGCTGCCACCGGTCGGCCTCAGCCGGGCGGGCGGTCAGCCCCAGATAATAGGCATCCAGCTCCGTCAGCTGGCCGGTGATGCGATCCATATCGCCGTTGATGGTGTACATGATGTCCTGTGACCCCGTCTCCTTGCAGTAGTCCACGTAAGCCTGTGGGATCAGCCCCCCGGTATAGTACAGATCCGGGACCCCGAAGGCGTGGAGCAGCTCATGTGCGTAGGCAGATGGCGGCTCATCCACAGGGCCTGCCGCCCGGAGAAACAGATTGACCAGCTCCGTGTCGCAGGCCTGACTGTTCGGCCGTCCCAGCGACCAGGGACTGGGCGTTCCCTCATAGGGCGTGTTGAAAAAGAAAAAGTACACCACATTGTCTGCGTCATACGCACGCTTCAGCTCCTCGGTGGGGATGTTCTCCTGAATATAACCGGCCTGCACATCGTACATGGAGCCGTCTGCACGCACCAGCGTCTCGGTGAATTTGGCGCTGTACCGCAGATCGGGGTTCTCCTTCCAATCGTAGAAAAATTCAGCCGTGACGCCGTATGGTTTTACGATGCGGAGGTGCTCCTGCGTCTGGTCTATATCGGCAGCGTCCGTTGTCTCGTCCCAATGGGTAGCGGCATCGTCGGCAAAAATGGATACCACCAGCGTCCGGCCATGGATGTAAGCGGCAGAGCCGTGGGCCGAGACTGCCTGATCCGGGGCCTGCGAAGGCTCGGTCTCCTGCGTTGGTTCTGGGGTCTCCGGCTGGGTCTGCACCTCCGCCGTCGGCAGCTGGGGCGCTTCCCTCCGGGCGCAGGCCGCCATCGTCGTACACAGCAGCGTACACAGAAGCAGCCATAGGATCCGTCTCTTCATGTCTACTCTTCTCCTTCGTTGATCCCGTCTATTTTCCCACATCCCACTCTGCTTGTCAACCGACGGAGGATTCCTCTTATTTTCCTTTGTTTCTCAGGCAGCTTCAATTGTGTCTATTCTGTAAATATACAGGGCACTATTGGCCCGTCAGCTTGATTTTCATCACTATGTCTGTTAAAATAACAGTAGTTTGACACGCCGCAGGAGGGCGGCGATCGCAGGAAAGGGGCGGATGGAGAAATGCACGGTTTCTGGCGCTGTGCGCTGTATCTGGCGGCGCTGGGGGTGGCGGCCCATCCGCTGGGGCAGGCCCTGCCCCGCAAATGGTTCTGCGCCGAAAAGGCCCCATGGCGTTCCGCCCCTTGGGAAAAGGGTGGGCGCATCTACCTGAAGTTGGGTATCCGGAAGTGGAAGGATCATCTGCCGGATATGAGCCGCCTGATGCCGGACATGGTCCGAAAGGATTTGGGCAGCGACCCGGCGGTACTGGTGCAGGAGACCTGCGTGGCCGAGTGCGTCCACTGGGCGCTGACGCTGCTGTCGGCTGGAATTTTTTTCCTGTGGCGCAGCGGCTGGGCGGCGCTGCTGTGGCTGGTGTATAATGTGCTGGGGAACGTGAGCTTCATCGTCATCCAGCGCTATAACCGGCCGAGACTGCAAAAGCTTGCGGAGAAAACAAGGAGGAAACCTGTATGAAAGTGCTTCTGTTCTCCTGTTCCACGGGGGGAGGACACAACTCTGCCGCTGCGGCGCTGGCTCAGGAGCTGGAGGCCCGCAATGTGGAGAACCGCACCTATGACGCCCTGCAATTCCTGCCCACGGCCACGACTTTGCCTATCGCTATGCCCCCAAAATTTACGGCGCAGGCTATCGCCGGGAGGAGAAGCACCCCTCCAGCCTGTTCTATGAGCAGAGCATCCGGGGCATCGGCCCCCTGTATGAGGAGCTGATCGATCAGGCACCGGACGCCGTGATCTGCGTCCACCTGTTCCCCGCCATGATGATGACGGAGCTGCGCTGCAGCTATGGCGTCCGCATCCCCACCTACTTCGTGGCCACGGACTTCACCTGCTCTCCCGGTGTGGGGGATCTGCAGGTGGACGGACTGTGCATCCCCCACCGGGACCTGATCCCGGAGTTCGTGACCGCCGGACTGCCGCAGGAGCGGCTCTTCCCCACCGGCATCCCCGTTGGGCAGCAGTTCCTGCATCCGGAGAGCCGGGAGGAGGCCCGCCGTGCGCTGGATCTTCCGGTGGATGGCCGCATCCTCACGCTGGCCTGCGGCAGCATGGGCGCCGGACCCCTGCGTACCACCGCTCAGAAGGTAGCGGAGCTCATGGGGCCGGAGGATCTGCTGGTCACCATCTGCGGCAGCAACCACCGGATGTATCAGCAGATGCAGAGCGATTTCTTCCGCCCCGTGGATCGGGTGCGGGTATTGGGCTATACCCACGAGATGTTCCGGTATATGTACGCCTCGGACCTGCTGCTGACCAAGGCCGGGGGCCTCACCACCGCCGAAGCCGTGGCCGCCGGTCTGGCAGACTACTATAAGGATGCCGCCACCGTGAAGGTGCACGCCCTGAACGAACCTCTGCCGGAAAACGGCTTGTACTCCAACGCCATGGCCGGCACCGACCGCATGGAGCTGTACCTGACCGTGAACGCCGCAGGTGACCAGATGATGCTGGTCTCGCTGTTCGACAATCTGGGCAAGGGCTCTTCCGGCGCAGCGGTCCAGTGCATGAACCTGATGCTGGGCCTGCCGGAGACCGAAGGACTGGAATAAAAAACTCCCTTCGTCTGCTCACGGTGTTCGCATCCACCTCCCTCGAAGAGGGAGGCTTTTGCAGCTGATGGTTACGCAAAGGCTCCCTCCATGAGGGAGCTGGCACGGCGAATGCTGTGACTGAGGGAGTGTTTGTGGGAAAGGAGAATCTTTATGCAGTATAAAGAAGTTGCGGGCGGCATCTGCGCGCCCAAGGGGTTTGCAGCGGCTGGCGTGCACTGCGGCATCCGCGCAAACCATAGCGAAAAATACGACCTGGCACTCATCAAGGCCGATGTGCGCTGTGCCGCCGCCGGTGTGTACACCACCAATAAGGTGTGCGGCGCACCCATCAAGGTGGACCGCGCCCATCTGGCCGACGGCTATGCCCAGGCCATCGTGGTGAACAGCGGCAACGCCAACACCTGCGCCGCCAACGGCGTGGCGCTGGCCGAGGAATGCTGTGAGCTGGTGGGCAAGGCGCTGGACATCGACGCCATGGACGTTCTGCCCGCTTCCACCGGTGTCATCGGTCAGCCCATGGTCATCGACCCGTTTGCCCGGGGCATCCCTGCCGCCGCCGCCAAGCTGGCCGCCACCGAGCAGGGCAGCACCGATGCCGCTACCGCCATCATGACCACCGACACCCATAAAAAGGAGTACGCCATCCAGTTCGAGCTGGGCGGCAAGATGTGCACCGTGGGTGCCATCGGCAAGGGCAGCGGCATGATCGCCCCCAACATGGCCACCATGCTGGCCTTCTACACCACCGACACGGCGGTGTCCCCTGTCCTGCTGGAAAAGGCCCTCAAGACCGTGGTGCCCGGCACCTATAACCAGATGAGCGTGGATCTGGACACCTCCACGAATGATACCCTCATCATCATGGCTTCCGGCCTTGCCGGGAATCCGGAGATCTGCGAGGAAAACGAGGATTACCATGCCTTTGTGGCGGCTCTGACCGCCATTGCAGAGCATATGTGCGCCCAGCACGCCGGTGACGGTGAGGGCGCTACCCACCTCATCACCTGCGAGGTGACCCACGCTCCCGACCTGAAAACCGCCCGTGCGGTGAGCCGCAGTGTGGTGTGCTCCAACCTGTTCAAGGCGGCGGTCTTTGGCCGCGACGCCAACTGGGGCCGCATCCTGTGCGCCATCGGCTACACCCCCGGCGATTTCTCCATCGACAAGGTGTGTGTCTGGCTGTCCAGCGCCGCCGGTGAGGTGTATGTGTGTGAGAATGCTGCCTACCACCCCTACAGCGAGGAGGAGGCCGCCAAGGTGCTGGCCGAGCACGACGTGCTGGTCAAGGTGGATATGGGCACCGGCGACGCCAGCGCCAAGGCCTGGGGCTGCGACCTGACCTACGATTACGTCAAGATCAACGGCGATTACCGCACCTGATAGGAGCAGACACAGATGAAAAATGAAGAAATGGCGCGCCTGTTTTCCGAGGCCACCCCTTACATCCAGAAATATCACGGAAAGACCATGGTGGTGAAGTACGGCGGCAATGCCATGATCAACGAAGAACTCAAGAACGCCGTCATGAACGATCTGGTCACCCTTACCCTGCTGGGCGTGCGGGTGGTGCTGGTGCACGGCGGCGGCCCGGCTATCAATGAGATGCTCAAGAAGGTGGGCGTGGAGAGCCATTTCGCCAACGGTCTGCGCGTCACCGATGACGCCACCATGGAGATCGTGCAGCAGGTGCTGGCCGGTAAGGTGAATAAGGATCTGGTGGCAAAGCTGCGCGGCCGCGGCGTCGGCCTGTGCGGCATGGACGGCCAGATGCTGCGCTGCACCGAGCTGGACCCCCAGCTGGGCCATGTGGGCGAGATCGTGCATGTGGATGCTACCCTGATCGCAAGCCTGCTGGACGGCGGCTTCATCCCCGTGATCGCCACGGTGGGCATGGACGATCTGGGTCAGGCCTACAACGTGAACGCCGACACCGCCGCTGCGCAGATCGCGATTGCGCTGAAAGCGGAGAAGCTGGTATCCATGACCGATATCGCGGGCCTGCTGCGGGATAAGGACGACGAGAGCACCCTCATCCCCGAGGTGGAGGTGTCCGAGATCGAGGGCTATAAGTCCGCCGGCATCATTGCGGGCGGCATGATCCCCAAGATCGGCGGCATGGCCGATGCCATCTATCAGGGCGTGCACGAGGCGGTCATCATCGATGGACGCGTGCCCCACTCCATCCTGCTGGAGCTGTTCTCCAACCGCGGCTCCGGCACCCGCTTTTACCGCCGCAGCCACCGCGAATAAGCATTGCGCAGGTGCCGTGCAGGCGGTATAATAAGAAAAATGACCCTCTCAAGCCTTTGCCAGCATTTTCTGGCGCGAAAGCGCCTGAGAGGGTTTTCTGTTCACAGTTTCTGTTCACAGGAGGGTACACCTATGGATTCTGAAAAAGTCATCAAGCGGGACAACGAATACGTCCTGCACACCTATAACCGCAACCCTATTGTGCTGGAAAAAGGCCACGGCCTGCGCGCCGCAGGCCCCGAGGGCCAGCAGTATCTGGATTTTACCAGCGGCATTGGCGTGAACAGCCTTGGCTACTGTGATCTGGACTGGGCCGAGGCCGTTTCCGAGCAGGCCCACAAGCTGCAGCATGCCTCTAACCTTTACTACACCGCGCCCTGCGGCAAGCTGGCCAAAAAGCTGTGCAAGCGCACCGGCATGAGCAAGGTGTTCTTTGGCAACTCCGGTGCCGAGGCCAACGAGGGTGCCATTAAGGCCGCGCGCAAGTACAGCGTGGACCACTACCGCAAGGACCGCACCACGGTCATCACGCTGGTGAACAGCTTCCACGGCCGCACCATCGCCACCCTGACCGCCACCGGTCAGGAGGTGTTCCACAACTACTTCGGCCCCTTCAACGAGGGCTTCCTGTATGCTCCGGCAGGCGATATCGAAGCGCTGGAGGAGCTGGTGGACCGCACCACCTGCGCCGTGATGCTGGAACTCATTCAGGGCGAGGGCGGCGTGATGGCGCTGGACCCGGACTACGTGCAGGCCGTGCGCAAGCTCTGCGACGAAAAAGACCTTGTGCTCATCGTGGACGAGGTGCAGACCGGCGTGGGCCGCACCGGCACCTTCCTGTGCTGCGAGCACTACAACCTCAAGCCGGACGTGGTCACGCTAGCCAAGGGTCTGGGCGGCGGCCTGCCCATCGGCGCAGTGCTGATGAACGAAAAGGTGGCCGCAGGCATGGGCCCCGGCACCCACGGCTCCACCTTCGGCGGCAATCCGGTGGTCTGCGCCGGTGCCAACGTGGTGGTGGACCGCATGGACCAGAGCTTCCTTGCCAATGTCAACGAGCGTGCCGTCCAGCTGCGCGCAGGCATCGCAAAGCTGCCCCATGTCAAGAGCATTTCCGGCATCGGCCTGATGGTGGGCATCGAGTTCTACGACCTCAAGGCCGCAGATGTGCTGGCCGCCTGCCGCGAAGCGGGCCTGCTGGTGCTGACAGCCAAGACCCGCCTGCGCCTGCTGCCGCCGCTGACCCTCAGCGAGCACGATGTGGACATGGCGCTGGAGATCCTGAGCGATGTGCTGGGCAAGATGGAGCCGACGGCTCCGAAGGAGCAGGCATGAAAAATCTGCTGAAAATGAGCGACCTTTCCCCCGCCGAGCTGACCCACATTCTGGATGTGGCAGACCAGCTGAAGGCGGACTGCAAGGCGGGCCGCACCGCCCCGCTGCTGGCGGGCAAAAGCGTGGCGCTGCTGTTCTCTAAGGCGTCTACCCGCACCCGCACCAGCTTTGAGGTGGGCGTGTACCAGATGGGCGGTCTGGGCAATTACATGAACACCGCCGAATTACAGGCCGGGCGGGGCGAGCCTTTGCGGGACACCGCCCGGGTGCTGGGGCGCTACTACGACTGCGCCGTCTGGCGCACCTACCGCCAGCGGGACTTGGAGGAACTGGCCGAGCTTTCCGGCATTCCGGTGATCAACGGCCTTACCGACTACGCACACCCCTGCCAGGTGCTGGCCGACCTGATGACCATTCGGGAGCGCCGGGGCACGCTGGCAGGGCTGAAGCTCTGCTTTGTGGGCGACGGCAGCAACATGGCCAACAGCCTGATCGTGGGCGGCCTTTTGGCGGGGATGCAGGTATCCTGCGTCTGTCCCCCGGGCTACCGCCCGGCAGCGGATGTGCTGATGTTTGCCCACCAATACGGCAATGCCTTCCACCTGACCACCGACCCCGCCGAGGGCCTGCGGGATGCGGATATCGTGGCCACCGCCGCGTGGAACACCACCGCCCCCGGCACTGCCGAGAGCGAGCAGCGTCTGCGGGATTTTGTGGGCTTCCAGCTCACCGGCCGTCTGCTGGAAAACGCAAAGCCCAACGCGCTGGTGCTGCACTGCCTGCCCGCCCACCGGGGCGAGGAGATCTCCACCGCCCTGTTCGAGCAGCACGCGGACGAGATTTTTGACGAGGCAGAGAACCGCCTGCACGTCCAGAAAGCCGTGCTGGCGGTGCTGCTGGCGGGCAAGTAAAACGGTTTTGAATGCCCGCCGCTATCGGGTTGCGGCACCCAGCATCCGCATCGTGCCTTGGGCGGCACGCGCGTCTTGCTGGCCGCTGCCCCAACAACTCCTCCCTGTTTCCGCCGCTGGCGGCGGTCGTCGTCGTTGCACTTTGGGCATAAAGAGCGGAAAGAATATTTTTATAGCAGTTCCGAAACGCCTGCGGGCGTTTCGGAACTGCTTTTTTATGGGAGAGAAGCATACCCCCCCCCGTATCGTGATTTTGCCCATAATTTTGCACCTTTTTTTGGCAGGTGCTGCCCGCAAAAGCGCTTTATTTCCTTGAATTTTGGTGCTATACTCAACTTGGCATTTTTGTCCGTTCCGGCTGTTCCGTTTGGGGGTATAGCCGGACAAATCAACCGACAAAGGAGAGGATATCATGAAAAAACGCATCGTGAGCATGATACTGGCACTCAGTATGATGCTCTCCATTCTCCCTGTATCCGCATTTGCAGATGCAGGGGCAGGGCTTTCTTCCGCGGTGGCGGAAGAGGCCAACAGCATCACTTACAGCTCGGAAGACGAGCATGAGGCTGTTGGTACGAACTCTGAAACAAAAAATCAGGTGGTCAAGATCAAGATCGGTACGAACGGTCTGCCCAAGGCAGCGTCCGGTACCGGCTGGAGCTTTGACGAAACTACCGGGCTGACCATCACCGGTACCGGCAGTGAAGATACCGAGTACATTCTGGACGGCACGGTCAGCTGCAATGTGACCGTCAAGAATGCTAATAGTTACACGGTTTATCTGCTGGATGGCACTGTCACCAGCACACTTTTAATAGAGGCCGACAATATGTACGGCGTCTGCGTTCTGGGCGGCAGCTACGCCGATGTGCAGCTGAATCTGGGCACCATTGACGGCGGCACCTACGATAAGGTGACTGAGAACGGCGGCAATGTCCGGGGCGGCTTTTTCCGCGATATCTCCGGCCTGAGCGCCGACACGTAGCAGCAGGCACACCAGCTGCTGCTGCCGGAAAACTGCACCCTGAACGGCCAGCCGGTGACCGGGGATGTGTATATGCTCAAGCTGTACAGCGATCACAGCCTGAAGCTGGAGGTGCAGTACACCCCCGGTTGCGTTGCATGGGCTGCATCGTTGACCGGCGGCAGCGTCGTCCCCCTGCCTGCGGGCGTCAGCAACGCTTCCTTGAACGGCTGTGCCACGGTTTCCATCAGTGCAAACGGTACAACGATCTCTGCCGAGGTCAGTATGTTCCCGCCGCTTTCAGAGAGCAACGCACCCATAGCACTGACTCCGATCCCGTCTATGGACAAGGAACTGAGTTTTACCGATAAGGGTACGCCCGATGTGAACGATGTGCCCCATGTGTACAGTCTGGACGAGGGCATATATCAGGTCTGCGTATACTTTGGCAAGGGCTGAACTTATACCTGCTACCCCAATGTCGCCAGTGCGACCGGACAACTGAAGCTCGGGGATCAGGGCGGTAAGGTGATCAATTTCAGCCAGCTGAGCGCAGTGCCCATCAACTGCTATGTCGAGCTTTCGAATGCTACCGTGACCGGCGGCATCATCCGTCAGGCTGACTTCAAAGATGTCACGATCGAGGGCGGCACCTTTGATTACCTCTCCTGCATGGGCAAGTGCACCATTTCCAAGGCAGTGGCCCAGAACTTCAGCTTTGACAGGTTTGGCGACCTTGCCATTTCCGACACCGTTCTGTGCAAGCTGTCTGGCAACGGCATAGAGAATGCGCTTGCCGATGGCCAGCAGCTCAGCACGCTGACCGTGCGCAACGGCGGTGGTGTGACTGCGATCAACGGCAGAGACCTGCCCCTTTCTGTCAATACCATCTATCTGGTGGGCAATGCCAGCGCAGAGCTTACCCTGAACACCGATGTGTTCAGCATCAACGGTGCAGCGGCCAACAGTTACAATGAACAGACCTATGCCGAGGGCACTGTACTGCATATCACCGGCAACAACGATGGCAAGGAGATTTTGGTAAATCAGGCTGGCGATCCCAGCAACCTCAAGCCCCTGCGCATTACCGAAGAAGGTCTGCCCGACCGGACCGGTGTGACCCCGCATTCCGTGAGCGAGGGTGGTGTGACCGGCGATGTCTACGAGGGTCTTGGCTGGCAGTACGCTGAGGTCTCCGGTGAGGACGAGGATGGTTATAGAACGATGTCGGTGCTTATCCTCACCAGCCCCGATGGCAGCCCGGTGAATCTGACCTCGGATACCATCAACCCCCATCATGCAACTATTGCTTCCGATCAGATCGTGCTGACGGATGTGACGGTTGCTGGTATTCAGGCTGGCGCGCCTGTTATCGCCCAGAACGCCATTATTGAGGGCGGCACTTTCCAGAAGGCTGTTAACGCGGATGGAAACAGCAGCATCGCAGGCGGCACCTTCCAGGAGAGCGTCGAAGCTAATGGAACCATCGCCAACGGCATCTTCCAGAAGAGCGTCCAAGCTTACGGCGAGATCACCGATGGTCAGTTCGAAGCGGAGGTCCGTTTGGGCTATAACGGCACCATCACCGGCGGCACCTTCCAGAAGAGCGTCCAAGCTTACGGCGAGATCACCGGCGGTCAGTTCAACGCAACTGTCCAGTTGAATAGTAGTAATGCCCAGATCCTTGGCGGCGTGTTCAACAATATCAAGCTGCCCGACTATTATAATACATCGGAAGGAACGGTCATCCAGAATGCCGTGATCACCGGCAGCCTGATGGCGAATACTTATAGCAAGGCTGCTGTTTCCAATACGGTGAGCTGCGGCTATATTGAAAGCAAATACCTCGCCGCCGGTCAGCAGCAGAGCAAGCTGATGATGACGGACGGCACTGTGGAACGCCTCAACGACTATGCCGCAGCAACAGACGCGGTTTACCTTATCGGTAATGTCAAGGCAGAGATCCGCTTCAGCAATACAGTCACGAACATCAACGGTGCGGAAGCCAGCAATTACAACGAGGGCACCTCTGCCATTGACCGCTCGCTGACTATCACCGCCAAGAATGACGGCGAGCCTATTGTGGTGAACATGGCCGCCACCGGAAAGCTGCCCTTCTCTTCCCTGAGCAAGAGCGACTTTGACATCGACTGGAGCACGCTCGTCCCGGGCATTACCTGCAAAAAGGATGGCGTGGGCAAATTGAGCCTCGTCTATGTGCGCACCTCCGACAACAAGGTGTTTGCAACCTACCCGCCGTATGACGAGTACGGCGTCTACAAGCAGCGCATCGTAGCGCAAGAGGGCGACAAGTACACAGAAGGCTCGCTTGATATCGGCGAGGTGGTACGCAAATATACCCCGAGCAGCGCCGACTTTGCGTATGACTCCAAGACCCAAACTGCAACCTATAACGGCAAGATGTATTTTGACGATGCCCCGCTGTATTCTATCCAGTATGGCGCGGAGGATGGCTCGTTCCCGTCTGTGACGAAGCCCACCAAGGCAGGCACCTACTCTGTCTACATCGTGGTGAATGATAGTGACCACTACGTTGGCAACCAGTACGAAGTGGGCACCTATACTGTGTCTGAGTCGAAGTACACCCTGACCGTGGACGACAAGTCTACCGAGCACGTTGCAGGTGAGAAGCTCAGCTTCACCGCAGACGAGAAGGACGGTTACACCTTCACCGGTTGGAAAGTGACCGGTCTGCCCACTGACGTGGACACCACTAAGGCGACCATCTCCTTCACGATGCCCGCAAACAAGGTTACGCTGAAAGCACAGTACACCGAGAACGCTCCCAAGACCTATAAACTCGATGTCTCCGATGCAACGGTCACCCTGAAGGACGGCGGCGCTGTTGCCGACCTGACAGCTGTGCCTGTGGATACAGAGCTCAAGGTCATCGCAGACGAGGACACCGAGACCAGCGTGTTCAAGAACTGGAGCTGCACCGGTCTGGAGCTGACCGAGGAGCAGAGCACTGCCCATGTGCTGGAGTTCAAGATGCCCGCTCAGGATGTGAAACTGACTGCTGTGTTTGAAGTTCCTGCTACTCCCGATCCGGATCCCACTCCCGATCCTAAGCCGGACCCGGACCCCGATCCGGAGCCTACTCCCGATCCTAAGCCGGACCCGAACCCCGATCCGGATCCCACTCCTGATCCTAAGCCGGACCCGAATCCCGATCCGGATCCCACTCCTGATCCTAAGCCGGACCCGACTCCCGATCCGGAGCCTACTCCCGATCCTAAGCCGAACCCGAACCCCGACCCCACCCCCGCACCCGGCGGTGACAGTGACGGCGGCGGTGCTATCGTAATGGTGGCCGCTGTGGGCAGCGCAGCCATTGGCGCAGGTGCCTACATTGTTGGCACTACCGCCTACCTGAAGAGCGTCCTGCCCGAGGGCATGGCCATCCCCGCTAACCGCCAGCAGCTGGCAGTTGCACTGTGGACCGCCGCAGGCAAGCCCGCTACCCAGAGCACTGCACTGTTCAACGATGTGGCAGCAGATGCCGCAGAGCTGCAGGCCATTCGCTGGGTCGTGGAGACCGGCCTGATGACCGCACAGGACGGCAACTTCAAGCCCGGCAGCCGCGTGGGCCGCTTGGAGGTCATCCGCACTTGGAAGAACTACCAGCAGCGCGGCTAAAACCGCTGCCCCTTAACCCCTTATAACCCCGCAGGGACTGCTGCACAGCGCTGTGCGGCAGTCCCTTTTTTGCGTCCCAAAAGGGTGCGCAAGGGCTTTTTTAGGGCTTTTCAGGGCGATTCGATGCATTTCAGGGGCCATTCACGCAGAATTGCTCCACTTTTGCCGCCGTTCGTGGTATACTACAGGCACAGAGCAATACTCTGTTCAATATGCCATTCCCATAATTCCTATAGAGCAGAAAACCGTCCGGCAACCGCAAGCCGGGCGGTTTTCTGTTTTTTGCGGGTGCGTATGGTGCACCGGGTCGTTTCAGCGCATTTGCGGGGCGATTCATGTCCAAAACCGTCCAAAGCGGGCAAAACGTGGTACACTGGGTACAACAAAAGCGCCCGGCTTGGAGGGCGCTTGAGAAGGAGAGAATCTTATGCAAAAACGGCTCATCAGTATGGTTCTGGCGCTGAGCATGGCACTGACCGCAATGCCGCTGCCCGCCCTTGCCCAGAGCGCCCCGCCCGACACCGCCAGCGCCGCTGCACTGGCAGAGGAAAACGGTGATGTCACCAATATCTATACAAGCAATTCCTCCGGTAAGCCCATCGGCGATCTGGGCGACAGTGGAGACAGCTGGTCCTACGATGAGGCCAGCAAGACGCTCACCCTGAAAACCGGCACATTCCGGCTCTACAATTACGGCCATGACAGCTACAATAATTGCATCCAATGGAACGTGAAGATCGAGCCCGGTGCCACCCTGCAGGAGGCGCGGATCGGCTCGGAATACCATAACGGCTACACCGTGACCAACGCAGGCACTATCTCCGGCGGCACCTTCTACGGCAAGGTGATCTGTGAAGCCGGGGCTGTCATCAGCGGCGGCACCTTTAAGGGAGCTGCCAGAGTTGATGCTGCAGGCGGCGAGGTCACCATTGAAGATGGCACCTTTGAAGAGGTTAGTTATACCAGCGGCATGACCGTTAAAGCAGCGGGTACCCTTACCATCAACGGCGGCACCTTTAAGGGCAAGCGCACCTGCTCCGTGGATATCAACAATTGTGAAAAGATCGTTATCAACGGCGGCAGCTTTGAAAGCGCGCTCACGGATCTTGAAAGGACAACGGAAACCATCATCAATGGCGGTCTGTTCAACGACAAGCTGTATGTTGCAGGAGATAAATGTACCGTCAACGGCGGTCTGTTCACCACTGAAGATGACCCGCTGCCCGAGGGTGCAGCCGTCAACGGCGGCTATTTCACGGCAAAAAGCACAGGCCTTGTAGCCATTGATGCAACCGATGTTCCGGTGTACGCCCCTGTCGCGGTGGCAGCGGACGGCACGGTGACCGAGTGGTCGGCAGATGCTTATAGTACCCTCTATGTCGCGCCCAATACCAGTGTCGCCCTGAAGCCCACCTGCAAGCTGGAAAGCATCGTCAGCGGTGACGACAAGCTGAGCTATAAAGCCAAGGGCGGCGCAGTCAGCTTTACTGTGGGCGCTGAAGCTGTCCAGCTCAACAGCGTTATTTGGGAAGAGCTGGTCATTGAAGCGGACGGCTTCCCCAAGGGCACGGACGGCGGTGTCTACGGCGCAAAGGGCAACGGCTGGTCCTTTGACCCGGCGCACAAGCACGCAGAACTGTTTACAAACGATGTCCCCACCCTGACCATCGAGAAGGACGCTGTGCTGGACTTCGATGAGGTGATAAACAACGCCGATACAGTAAAATTTGCAGTTGAAAACTACGGCACCTTCAGCGGTACGCTGAACTCCACCCGGTATGTGTACAATAGGGAGGGCGGCGTCATCAAGGATGCCACGCTGAACAGCGCGCAGAGCCTTTACAATGACGGCCTTGTGGAGAATTCGGTGCTGTGCGTTAGGTACATCGGCAACGGCTGGCGCGACCCGGCACAGCCCGCTACCATTCGCAACTCTGCGCTGGATGTTACCGGATATTCGGTAGTCAACATGGCTTCCAATAAGGCTGTGCTGGACGGCTGCTATAACAGCGCCGGTTACACCGGCACTGCCGTGATCCAAAACGGCGGCACGGTCGAAAACAGCCAGAACACCCTGAAGCTGCCGGTGGAAAATACGGCCGGCTATGACGGCAATGCAGAGCCCTACCAGCCCATCATTGACGGCGGCGAGTGCACCGTTGTTTATAACGAGGGCGGCATCATTCAGAATAACCCCATCATCCACGCACTGGTGGCAAAGGATACCGAAGACCTGAACGGTGCTACGGATTACTACACCCTGAACTACACTGCACCGAAAGGTGCCGAGTACGCTAAAAAATACATCAACGGCATCAATGGCATGATGGAGGGTGTTTGGGACGCAGAAACCTCCACCCTCTACGTTGACACCGATCTGAACACCATCTCGGTCATCACCCATGCCCCCATCAAGAGTGTGAACGGCGTAGCTTATAGCGGCTCTGTAGCCGATGGAGAGCGTTACAACAGCACCATCGACCTGCGCAAGTATAACATCCCGCAGACCCATATCCTTAACCTGAGCGCCACCGGCGAGGGCGCGGCAACTCTGCCGCCGGCAGACCCCGCAGACTTTGCCTTTGTCCTGCCCAACAACCTGACCTATGACGGCAGTCCCAAGGAAGTAACTGTTAAGAACACCAGCAATAAGGACTACGGTGATGTTACCGTGACCTACATGCAGAATGGCAAAGTGCTGGACGGCGCTCCCATTGAGCCGGGCGATTACAGCTATACTGTAACCGTCGCAGGCAGTGCACAGTATGCGGGTGGAACTGTTAAAACAGGCTCGTTCCGTATCATCGCCGAGACCACCCCGGAGGAGCCGCCAGAGCAGCCGCCGCAGGGGGACAGCACCGAGTTCAGCCCGCTGCAAACGGTGGCCATCGTGGCCGGTACAACGGCGTGGTTTGCAGGCAGCGCAGTAATGGGCTATGAGGCTGTTACTTACAGCATCCTTGCAGACCTGCTGCCCAAGGGCACGCCCATCCCGCGCACCCGGGAACAGCTGGCCGTGCTGCTGTGGAGCACCGCAGGCAAGCCCGAACCCGCTGCACCCGCTGTTTACAGCGATGTGGCGGAGCCGGATACCGCCAAGGCAGCCCGCTGGGCTGTGGAAGCCGGGCTGCTGCCCGACATGGGCGAGGGCGCCTTTACGCCCGGCAAGCGTGTGACCAAGGTACAGGTCATCCGCGCATGGAACCGGCTGAAAAAGCTGGGTCTGGCGAAATAACAATTGCCATCTCCTGATCGATCCTTTCCAATAAGTGCAGCAAGGCCGTCCGACGAATGCCGGACGGCCTTGTTGCTTTTGGGGGAACGAACCCTCTCAGTCGTCGCTGCGCGGGAGCGCCTGAGAGGGTTTCAAACCGGTGGTGCCCACTTCATCGGGGTCAAAAGAGAACATCCCCCGGCAGGCAGAAACTTTCCCCGCAGAGGGCGTTTTCAATCGTTCTCCACCCCGGGGCACCCGGCGGCGCGCCATGCGGCGCACAGCACCTCCTTTTCCGGCTTGGAAAGCTTTTTCAGGGCGGCTTCCCGGCGCAAAGCGGTGCGCTTGTCCGCGCAGCGCTCCAGATAGGCAAAGCCTACCGCGCCGTGGGTGCGGGTGTAGCGGGCACCTTTGCCGCTCTGGTGCGCTTTCAGCCGGGCGGCGGGGTGGTTCGTCCAACCGGTGTACAGCTGCCCGCCGGTGCAGCGCACCATGTAAACGTAGGCGACGTCAGGCAAGGCGTCCATTGTTTTTCAACACCTGACGGCAGGCGGCAAGGGCGGTCTCCTTGTCCTTGGCGGTGATGAGGAAGCGGCTGGCGTGGCAGAAGCTGATGCCCGGGATGC
>OGEQ01001753.1_pt1 | contig 16621 bp, 14 predicted proteins | sample 1570731 | NCBI WGS metagenome assembly OGEQ01 (sample SAMEA2582132, study PRJEB24529) | metagenome | biome: Human gut stool | place: China | collected 2011
CACCAGAAAATTTGGCCTCCTCTGCGATTTCTTGTAGGCGTTTTTTACTGTCAACCGTTGCATTATAGGTCCGAAAAGCATACTTGGTCGTTCCTGCGATCGCAGAAGCAATACTGGTCTTTCCGATCCCCGGAGGTCCATAGAGAATCATAGAGGACAGACGATTGGCCTCGACCATGCGACGAATGATTTTCCCTGGGCCGACCAGGTGTTCTTGTCCGATGACCTGATCGATGGTTTTCGGGCGCATACGGAGTGCGAGATTGTCGGGCATTTCCTTCTCCTTTCTAGCTTTGTCTCCTTTCAAAGAGGCGTTTTTTATGGTAAGATTGTAGTAACTATTGTATCATATTCCGCTCTAAGAGTGGGAAATTAGAAAGAGGACGCTATGTCTAAATATGGATTTTTGGATATTTTAGAAGAGGAGATGGACAAGGTTTTTCCTTTTGATTTTGAGATCAATTGGGATAAGAAAAACCATGCGGTAGAAGTGGCTTTTCTCTTGGAAGTGCAAAACACAGGAGGGGTTGCCTTGGTCGATGAGTCGGGTGAAGAGTCTGACGAGGATATCTTCTTTGAAGAAGCCGTCATTTTCTACAATCCAGCCAAGTCGCATGTGGAAGAAGATGCCTATTTGACTGCCCTTCCGTATGAGGCGAAAAAAGGCTTGTCTCGGGAGTTTCTAGCTTATTTTGCGACCTTCCTCAAAGATACAGCCGAGCTAGCCTTGGATGACCTCATGGATTTCTTAGCAGACGAGGAGGCAGAGAGCTTTGAGATCGTCTGGAACCAAGAAGTCTTTGAAGAGGGCAAAGTAGGCCTAGAAGAAAGTACTTTTTACCCTTATCCGAGATATTAGAAAAGATTCTAAGTGGACATTTTTAAATAATGAATTCAAGGAGAAGGGGGAGACTATGCTAGAAAAAGTCAAACAGTTTTTCAGGAGAAGGTCAGCTAAAACTGAGCCGTCAGTTGATATTCTTCCCCGCAATCGCTTTGCGGATCTAGATTTCGAGCGAGTATTGAAGTTTGGAACTCGTCGCCTCGTTAATGAGGAGGGATGCTACGCAGAGGATGGTACAGTCACAGAACTTGAATTTCCTGAAGATTTTGCGGAATTTGAATTTCTAGTTGGTTTTAAGACGGAAGAGGAAGACCAGTTTAAGCAACTATTAGCTCGTTTAAATAGTATTGACAATGCCATTCAGTCTTGTTTGGAAAGTGAGATGCAACAACCCATCCCTCAGTTTGCCAAGGATTTGGGCTATACTCAGAAGAGGTGGGAGAAAACTTTTTACTTCCATCCTTGGGTATTAAGTTTTGAGGAAAATCCGCCTAATCTTCGCTATGTTGCAGATTATGTAAATGATGAGTTTACCGTTTATTTTGCTAAAAAACATGGCAGATGGCAAGCATACTGGGATGCAGAGTGCCAAAAGGTGATTGAAGAAAGCTAGCTAGGGGTTTTCTATAGAGTAGTAGTTATGATAAGAAAAGGTCATCATCATGGGATTATTGGATAAATACTTGGATTTCACAGGCTGTAAAATTGCCTTGATTTATGAGGGGCGAATTCTGACCATTTTGCGCGATGACAAACCAACCATTCCCTATCCCAATATGTGGGACTTGCCAGGTGGTGGTCGTGAAGGAAATGAGACCCCTTTTGAGTGTGTGGCGCGTGAGGTTTATGAGGAATTGAGCATCCAACTGTCGAAAGCCGATGTGCAATCAGCAATGTCGTTTTATTTTCAGCTAACTTTTTGAAAGATTCCTGTATAATGCGTTCATTTTCAGGATCTGCAAAAGCGGTGGCTTCATCCAGTATCACATATTCCGCATCCTTTAAAAAAGCTCTGGCGATCACGAGCCGCTGCGCTTCTCCTCCTGAAAAATATGTACCTTTCGTTCCATACACTGTCTCCAATCCATCTTTTAGACCGTCCACAATCTCTTTTGCTCCCGCATCAAAAAGCGCCTGTTCAATCTCTTTATCAATGGCATCTTCCTTCCCACACAGAAGATTTTCTCTCAGGCTCATTTTAAAAAGCCTTGCATTTTGAAACACAAATGAAATTTTCCGCATAAGCGAAGTTTTATCATATTCTTTTATAGTTGTCCAACTTTCATTATCTAATGAATATTCTAGTTTGAACTTATCCCATTTATCAGAGCTTCCTCCTCCATTTTTACCTATTACAAATCTAATTCCATCAAGTTTTATTTCTTTTCCTAAATCTAAACCTATAAATTCTCCTGCTAAAGATGTATCTCCATTAAGAGTTTTATACCATACACCAGTATTATCATCTCCATCTAAAAGATTAGCTTCATTTCCTTCATAAACTTGCCAAGATTCACTTCTTATTAAACTTGGATTAAACTCTACACCTGAGTTTGAATCCTCTTTCTTATTTACATTAATATCTCTAACACCTAGCCAAGTATTCTCTCTTGCCTCTGTAGCTATTAAACGAACTCCTCTAACCTTTAAATCTAAATTTTCTACTTTTATAGCTCTAGGCATTGTATATTCAACACCCTCTTCTAAATCAATCCACTCTCTTCCGTCAACTGTATATTGAATCTTGGCCTTTTGCATTGTATCGTTAGGATTTGAATTTGCTCCCATTAAGAATTCAACATTATTTAAAGCTATAGGATTACTATATTTAACTCCTACATAAGTTCCAGCATCTATTCTATTTGGATTTTTATAAACTAATTCAGTACTAGCATTATCATCAAAAATATTATCTGGATTTCCTGTTGGGGTATCTTGTCTATTACTTATATAAGTTGCTATTATTCTATTTGGATCAACAATAGAGCCTATAACAACTGATAAGTTTTGACCCATACTCTTTATAAATGGAACGATATGTTGAACTCCAACCTCTGCATACTCAGTATGGTCTACATAGTGAAAACCATAAGTTTTTGATTTTTCAAAGGCACTTTGTGCTTCTGAATAATTAGACCATGCAGCTTCATCGTCTCCTTCTTCTATTGCAATTGCTGATTTTAAATATCCAATAGTAGCATCCATAGTATCTTCCCAGCAATTTAACCAATAAATTATTTGATCTCTTGTTCTCTCATTTCCTGGATTATTTTTATAATACTCTGCAGCCTTTTGAAGGTTTGTAAATTCTTTTATTAATTCTAAAGCATCTTCTTTAATACTTTCTCCACTATCATACTTTTGCTTAAATGCCTCTAATTTTGGTGCTAATTCAACAGACTCTTGTAGAGGTCTAACCCTTCCGTCCATATTTTGATTTATCATATGCTTGCTTATTTCTCTTAAAGCAAGTGAAGAATTTGTTTCCTCAGCAGTTCCATGATCCATATACTTAAATGAGTCATTCCAGTTTTCATCGGCTTCTTCTTTATTGTCCCATATATTCCAAGCATAATCTGCTATAGCGAATAAAGCTGACTTATTAGCTTCTGCTTGTTGCATTGGGTTTAAAACTATACCATCTATCTTACTTGGATCAACTCCTGGATGTAAAAATGTATCATTTCCTCCCATTATTAAATGTTGTTTAGAGTTATCTGAACAAGGCCAATTAATCCAGAAGAATGGAGCTCTTCCTGGGTGACCCTCAGTAGAAATATTATTCATGAAATTATTCGCAAAATTTTTATCTACTTCTCCCCAAATTCTACCCCCAGTCATAACTATACTTACATTATCTTCAGCTTTATTTAACTCTTTTAATTGTGCAGAACTTCCATTTCCATAGTAATCTGATGGACAGAACATTAAATCTGTTTTTAAATCTGGATAAGTTGATTGTTGTTCTTCTAACCATTTTGTTAAATCTGTAAGAAGCTTAACATACATGCTAGCACCTTGAGATGGTGCTGAAGCATCATCAGCTAAAATAGCAAACTGTCTAACATCATTCTCTAAAAGTTGAGTAAACTTTGCCTTTATTACTCCTAAATCACTTTGATAATTTTCTTCAGTATCAAACCTAACTGGATTATTCATAAATGGATGTAAGGCATATACATATCTATTTTTAGTCTCATTCCCCACCTGAGCTAACTTCTTAATTTCAGATAATTTTTCTTCTGGATATAAATCTCTCCACTTGCTATTATGATAAGGATCATCTTTAGGTGCGAATACATATTGATTTAGTTTGTAATCCCCACCAAATTTCATAAGTTCTGCCCTATCTTCATTAGACCAAGGATTCCCATAATATCCTTCTATAAATCCCCTATGAGCAACTTCTCCATAGTCATCAGCTCTGAAATTCTTAATTTCATTTCCCTCTTCTAACTGATTAAATACATGTTTTAAAGTAGTAACTCCATAGAAAGCACTATCTGTATCCTCCCCAATTACTCCAATTACTCCATCCTTAACACTTACTATATTGGCATCCATTTTTTCATCAAAAAAATTCTCATCATGAGGAATATTTTCATTGAAATAATTATCAACAACTCCTCCTGATTCATTAATACCTACTAAAAAATTTGTCTTTCCTGGCACTATTTCATTTGAGACAGTGGCTTCTAAATTACTAGCTTCTAAAACTTCATCAACCCGCTTTTTAGTGTAAGTATCAATTCCATCATCATATACAATATTAATTTCATCACTTATTTGAAATTCTCCGCCACTATAACTTATTTCTTGTGGCTTTGGATATATTTCATAAAAGTTTTCTGTAATACCATCTGTTGCAAAAACAACTAAATTTGATGGCAAAACACTAATTGTCATAGCTGCCAATACTGTAGATGTAATAATCTTTCTAATGTTCTTATTCATAAACCTTCCCCCATAAATTTATTTTCATATTATAACTAAATTGTAATTGTTTCCCAACAAATAGTACATGTATTTTATTTACTTCTTATGTTAATAAATCAAATTTTAATAAAAGTAATTAGTATCTTTATTTTTTCTTTAGAAAGATTTTAGGTAAATTTAATGTCTTTGTAACTCACATGTAATCCACTTAAACTATTTAATTGTTAAAATTTTGTGTATAATCATATTATAGGAAAGATTACAACAGGGGGGATTAAATTGAAAAAAGGAAATGTACGTACTTTAGATGGAATCATTTACTCCTTATTTATTTTTATGACTATAGTTACACTCTTCATAATATATAGGGATATTCCAAGCAATGCAGTTCTTAATTTTGTTACAGCTTACGCCATATTTGCAATACTTATTCCTTTATACATATTAGTAAGAGTCCTATTTACAGTTAAACATTTTACTTTTGAAGAGGTAAAAAAAGAAGGAGTTAAATTCTTAATGTTTTTTATAGGAATCATGATGCTTAATTTAGTTGGTGATTTTTTATTACCATTGCCAGACTTAAAATTAAGTAAAATGTTACCTTCCTCATTAGGCTTTGCTTTTGGAATAACTTGTTTTGATATAGTGTTATCTAAAAGAACAAAGTAAAATAGGTCACAGCTTTATTACTGTGACCTATTTTTTATTCTTATTTTTTATTAAATTAACTTTAATTAATATAAAAGTAAACTTTTTATTTAACTTTAAATAAAAAATCTTGTATATCTTATAAACTATAGATATTATTAATATACTAGCTCTCTTACAAGCTTATTTTAAGTTCTTAATTCTTTAATAAGATACAATTTTAATCATTAAGAATTGCACTAGTAGTCTTGATTTTCTTTTCAACAGCCTCACTAAACATTTCTTTAATTACCTCTGTATATAATAGATCTAATAAAAATATTTGTGGTATTTTTGATGATATTGATCCTGTCTCAAAAATTGTCTCAGCTGATGTATATGTCAATTCATAATCAGATAACTTTCTTAATGGATTATCACTATCTTCTGTTAAAGTTATTATCTTTGTGCCATTTTCTTTAGCTTGTTTTACAGTTTTTATTACTTCTTTAGTAGTGCCTGAGTTTGAAATAGCAACTATTACATCATCATCATTTGTTATAGATGACATAATAACCATTGTATGGCTATCAGTTACTGGTACTGTTGTAAATCCAATTCTCATGAATTTATAGTTTATATCTGTAGCAGCTATTCCTGAATAACCTATACCTATGAAATAAACTCTCTTAGCATTCATTATTAAATCTCTGCATTTGCACATTAAATCTAAATCAATCTGCTTAACTGTTTGCTCTAATATATTAATAGATGATTTTAACATCTTATTTGCAGTTTCTGTTACACTCTCATCCCTATGAACATGCAAGTTTATAATGCTTGTATTCTTTTTATTTGAAATCTCCTTTGCCAAAGTAACTTTAAAGTCTTGGAATCCATTAAAGCCTAACTTCTTAGTAAACCTTGTTATGGTAGCTTCTCCTACTCCTGATTCCTTAGCTATTATAGATATTGATTTGTATATAATATTGTCTAAATCTGACTTTATATATTCAATTAATGTCTTTTCTGACTTAGTTGCTTTAAATTTTGGATTTTCTAATTGTTCTAATATTCCCATAAAGTACCTCTTACTGTTTGAATATTTTGACTCAATTCTATGGTTATATTAAATACTTATAAATAATTTAAAACACTCTAAAACTAAGTCAAATATAATATTTTAAGTATATCATTCTTGTAATATAAGCTCCATAATTTATATAAATTATATTATTGTCCTTTATTTCAAGTAAAATTACAAAAGATAACTACTTATTAAAATTCTCTTTAAAGTTATAATAAGCGCCCTTCATTCCTGCAGTATTTTTAAGCTTGGCAAAGTCTATTTTAGTATTATTATAAACTGATTCTATTAAGTATTTTCTTAAGCTATTTTCTATTAAAGGTCTAAACACCTCTTCTCTAGCCATTATTCCTCCACCTAAAACTACCACTTCAGGATTTATTAAATAAACAATATTTGAAATTCCTAAAGCTAGATTATCAGCTAATTTTTCAACTTCCTCCTTGCATATTAAATCACCATTTTCATAGTTATCTAATACATATCTTCCATCTATACTACTAGGTTCAACGTCTTTTCTAAGTGCTACATTTTTAACTAAAGCACTTGCTGATGCAATATCTTGAATATGCTCTCCATTAACCATCATATATCCAATTTCTCCAGCTGAATTACTAAAACCATGTAGTACTTTACCATCTATGATTAAAGCCCCTCCAATACCTGTTCCTATAGTCAAACAAGCCATTGAATGAGTACCTTTACCAGCCCCCCCAAAGAATTCTCCTAAGGCTGCACAGTTTACGTCATTTTCAACGAAACAAGGCAAATTAAACTCTTCTTCTAATATTTTCTTAACTTCAACACCAGTATAATTAGGTATTGTTGGACCAGCATAAACAATTTTTCCTTCATTAGGACATACCATCCCTGCTGTTGATACACATATTCCTCTTATGTCATTATTAATCTTAATCTCATGAATTATATCTTTAACTTTGTCTATTATACTAAGTCCACCTTTATACGCTTCAGTGTCTCTATCATTAGTCTCTAATAATGTTCCATCTTCATTTATAACTCCATATTTTATACTAGTTCCACCTATATCTATAACTGCAAATAAACCCATACATATCACCTCTAATAAAATTATTATTCTCTAAGTCTATTATAAACAATAAAGGTTGCACCAAAGATAACTTAAAATAAAAATTACAAACCTAAATAATTCTAGTTCCTCGGTTTATTACTTTAAGCTTTGATACAACCTCATAAAATACTATAAAATTACTTTATAAATAGCTTTCTTTACATCTGAAGGCTCATTATCAGCCTTTAAACAAGTCATGTGTATATCTTCTGGATAACAAATAAGGAAATCTCCCTCTTCTAAAACAACTGTAGAATTTTCTTTGCCATCAAAGGATAAGAAGTCATCTTTTTCAACAAACTCTTTAAACTTTAAATTTTCTTTAAAGTTAATATCTATTCTTTCTCTTCCACTAAAAACAACATGAACATCTATATATTTCTTGTGACCTTCCCAAAAACGATCTTCTTTATTTTTTGTAGTGTAATTAACTCTATTAAAGAATAACTCTTCACCTTTTATTTCATGAGTACCTGGTTCAAACTCTATTACATTATTATTTTTTGCATGGATCAAAGCTTCTTTAACAAGTTCGAGTAAATAATTGTAACTTTCTAAATTTATTAAATTACCAAATATCATTTGATTCACCTCTAAAATATCCAATTTTAAAGTAGTGCTGATCTTTAACTATCTAAAGATCAACACTTACTCTAATTGGTCATTATTTTTATTTACATTAATTATTAACTATTTCATTTTCATTGTAGTAAATTGTTGCTTCATTTAAAGTCTTTTTATCAGCTAATTGAGATTGAGTCATTAGTGAAACTATCATTCCAACTATAACTGAAACACCTATTGATATGATTGAGTATGACCAGATACTTACATCAAATCCACCATATTTACATACTATAACAGCTATAGCTGATGCTATAAATCCAGCATATGCACCTGCTTTCGTAGCTTTTTTAAAGAATATTCCTAATACGAAAATTCCTGCTAAAACTCCAAGAACAAGTCCCATAAATCCGTTAAACCATTCGTAAGCTGAGTTTACTCCACCATTTGCAAGGATTACCGCCATAATTATTGAAGCTATACCAACACCTAATGATATATATTGAGCAACTTTTGTTTGCTTTTCCATTGACATATCTTTTGTTATAAAGTTTTGAATATCTAAAGTCCAGCTTGTTGCAACTGAGTTTAATCCAGTTGAAAGTGTTGATTGAGCTGCCGCATATATAGCTGCTAAAACTATACCTGTTATACCAACTGGCAATTGGAATGCTATATATGATGCAAAAATTTGGTCTTGTTGAGCAGTTTGTAATAACTGTGGATTTTGATTATAGAAAACATATAAAGCTGTTCCTATTAAATAGAATACAGTTGCTACAAATAATGATAATACTAAGTTACCATAAGTCATTTTCTTTAATTGTTTTATATCTGTAGTAGTAGTAAACCTTTGCACTATATCCTGACTTGAGATATATGAAGAGAAAGTATTTAATCCTCCTCCAACTATTAATAGGAATACACTTGTTTTAAATATATTTGCATTGAATATTGGCTCTTGTGAAGATAGGAATTTTCCTCCTTCAGTTAATTCGTGCATAATAGCTCCAAATCCACCATTGATTGTTGAAATTAAGAATATTAATGAAAAAACGATACCTGCTATAAGTACACAACCTTGAATGAAGTCTGTCCATAAAACTGACTTTAATCCACCTGTGTATGAGTAAATTATTGCTATTACGCCCATTGCTACTATAAGTAAATAAACATTTATTCCTGTAAGATTTGATAATACCATTGATGGTAAATACATTATGATTGCCATACGTCCTATTTGATAAATAATGAACATTATAGCTCCAAGAATTCTAAGCCCTTTATCTTTATATCTTATTTCTAGATATTCGTAAGCTGTATCTATATCTAGTCTACTATAAACTGGTAAGAAATATCTTATTGTAAGAGGTACTGCTACAAACATACCAAGTTGAGCAAACCACATTATCCAAGTTCCCTTATAAGAGTTACCAGCTAGTGATAAGAATGAAATTGGACTTAATAAAGTTGCAAATATAGAAACTGAAGTAACCCACCAAGGGATAGTTCCGTCACCTCTGAAGAACTCTTTACCTTTCATTTCCTTCTTAGAGAACTTTAACCCTGCGTAAAGAACAGCTCCTAAATAAACAACTAGTACAACTAAATCAAACTTCGTAAACCCTTGCATACCAATTCTCCCCTCTTAAATTTTTATGTAGGCTAACTTTTTAAGTTAGCCTACTATTTCCTCTCTCTTAAAAACTCACTATAATTTAAAATTTTTCATTATTAGAAATATTTTTTATTAATTTCCTTAGCTTTTGCAATCATTTCTTCAGTAGCTTCTTTCATAGGTTGTCTACAATATCCCGCATCGACACCTTGCTCTTGAAGAATTAATTTTATTGTTTGGTAAAGACCATTATTTAAGATATCAGTTATTAAATCATTAGTTACATGTTGAACTTCTAAAGCAGTTTCAATGTCACCTTTTTGAGCAGCTTCAAAGATTTGTCTTGCTCTAATACCATTTACGTTAAATGTTGATCCTATAGCTCCATCAACACCAAGTACTGTAGCTGGTAACATCATTTCATCAAATCCAGCAAATATTAATTTATCTGGGAATGCTTTTCTCATACGTTCTAATAAGTAGAAGTCTGCTGCTGTGAATTTAACACCAATAATCTTATCGTTTTCAAAAAGCTCAGCAAATTGCTCTATTGACATATTTACTCCTGTTAAGAAAGGAATTGAATAAATTATAAGTTTATTGTCAACAGAATTTATTATTGTTTCATAGTAATGTTTTATTTCATTAAAATCGAATTTATAGTAGAATGGTGTAACTGCTGAGATTGCATCATATCCTAAATCTGTAGTAAATTTAGCTAACTCTACAGCTTCTTTTAAATTAACTGATCCTACTTGAGCTATTAATTTAACTTGTCCTTTTGCTTCGTCCATAGCAATTTCAAATATTCTTTTCTTTTCATCAGTTGAAAGCATGAAGTTTTCTCCAGTACTTCCTCCTACATAAAGCCCGTCTATTTTACATACATCAATATTGTGTCTAATTATTTCTCTTAAACCTTTCTCATTGATGTTTCCATCCTTATCAAATGAAACTAATAATGCTGAATAAATACCTTTCATTGTTTTTCTCCTCCCAAAATCCTTTAAATATTTGATTTATTTTAAAATATCAGTAAATCTCTTAGTTATTTGTTGTGGTCTTGTTATAGCCCCTCCAACCACTGCTGAATATGCACCTAAATCAAGTGCTTTCTTTAGTTCTTCTGGAGTGTTTATTCTTCCCTCACAAATAACTGGAATTTTTACCGTTTTTACTAACTCTTCTAAAAGTTCAAAGTCAACACTGTTACTTTGCTTAGAATATGGTGTATATCCTGAAAGTGTTGTGGATACACAATCAAATCCTAACTTTTCTGCTTCAATACCTTCTTCTAAAGTTGATATATCAGCCATTGCTAATCTTCCTTTTGCGTGAATAGCATCAACTAAATCCTTTATATTTTCACCATTAGGTCTTTTTCTCTTTGTAGCATCTAATGCTATCATTTCACAATCTGTTTTTAAAAGCTCGTCCACTTCCTTCATAGTTGGAGTTATATAAATTTCTGAATCATCGTAATTTCTTTTTATTATTCCAATGATAGGAAGTTTAGTAACTTCTTTTATTTCATTAATATCATCAATGCCTTGTGCTCTTATAGCCGCTGCTCCACCTTGTTTAGCTGCTATAGCCATCCTTCCCATAATAAAAGAACTATGCAAAGGTTCATCTGATAAAGCTTGGCAAGAAACTATTAAATTTCCTTTTACCACGTCTAACATTTTATCACCTTTTTCTGAAAATTATTTTCTTCTCTACTTTATTGTAATCATTTTCTATGGAAATTTCAAGATTATTTGAAAATATTTTTCTATTTTATGGTTATTTATTTTTTAAAAAATATCTTAAATTTATATTTTAATTTATTTTAACTTATTTTTATTTCTATAATTTTTGTTTTTGAAAATTTATTTCATAAAAAAAGAGCATGTATCAAAATATCTTTTATTGTTATATATTGATACAGCTCATTTTAATTTAAAAAATTATATACTTTATTCTACCCATTGAATTACTTCACTTTTTGGAAGTCTTGATTTCTTTCTATTAGGATTTTCTTTTCTATATCCAAATGCTATTAAATATGTTAATTCATATTTTTCTTTATCTAAAAGCCCTTTTTTAGCTAATATTTCTTCTACCTTTTCTTTATCAAATCCCTCAATAGCACATGAATCTATTTCTCTCATAGCCGCTGCTGTCATCATATTCCCTAATGCTATATAAGTTTGTCTTTTTGACCATTCAAGTAATTTTTCATTTGTTTCATCAGCTTCTAACTTTCCAACTTGGAAGTTTTTTAATACATCTTTTATTCCTTCAAAAAATTCTTCTGAAACCCCTTTTGTATTAATCCAAAGATTTCTAATATAATCTGAATCATATTTAACTTCACTTCCTGCCTTTGTTAAAGCAATTACAATATGACTTGTTGTTGAAGCTTGTCTTTGAAATCCCCAAGATACTTCTGAAATTTCTTTAATTAATTCTTTATTTTCTACAATAAGAAACTTCCAAGGCTCTAAGCCAAATGAACTTGGAGATAATCTAGCTGTTTCTGCAATCATCTCCATATCCTCTTTAGGTATTATTTCCCCTGTAAATTCCTTTGTAGCAAATCTAAAATTAAAAATATCTATAATATCTTTTCTATCCAATTTCATTATTATATCCTCCTATTCATGTTGATTTATTATTTTTATGTAATATTATTATTTTCTAATTATTAAGATATTATTATTTTATTTATTATACCACAATTCTTATCTATTTACTCAGGTATATAATTAAAAATACAATATCTAAATCATAGTGTATTTCTATTTAAATTTCTTTAAATTCCAATTGTAATTTTATTGAAAAAGAACTAAAATATAATAAGTATTATTGGTTAATCGTATTCAAAAGAAAAATATTTTGCTTTTAATCAATATGCTAAGGGGAATTATTGAGAAATTTTTAGGAGGTGTTTTTTTGATAAAAGTTAAAAATTTAACTAAGGAATTTAAGATTCGTAAAAAAGAAAGTGGACTTAAAGGAGCCTTTAAATCTCTTTTTTCTAGTGAGTTTGATTCAAAAACAGCAGTATCAAATATTTCCTTTGAAATTAAAAGCGGGGAAATCGTAGGTTATATAGGCTCTAATGGGGCTGGTAAATCCACAACCATTAAAATGATGACAGGAATACTAACCCCATCCTCTGGTCAGGTATTAGTAAATGGACGAGTTCCCTATAAGGAAAGAGAAAAAAATGCTAAAGATATTGGTGTTGTTTTTGGTCAAAGAACTCAACTTTGGTGGGACTTAGCTCTATCTGAGACATTTACAATATTAAAAGACATTTACTCTATTCCAGATGAAGTATATGAAAAAAATATGAAATTTTTAAATAAGGTTTTAGATTTAGAAGAATTCATGACAAGACCTGTTAGAACTCTTTCTCTTGGACAAAGGATGAGAGGAGATTTAGCTGCCTCTTTGATCCATAATCCTAAAATACTATATCTAGACGAACCTACCATTGGACTTGATGTAGTTGTAAAAGAAAAAGTAAGGACAGCCATAAAAGAAATAAATAAAGAATTTGGAACAACTGTCATACTAACTACTCACGATTTAAGTGATATTGAGGAATTATGTAAAAGAATAATTATCATAGACAAAGGTACTAAGATATATGATGGAAGCTTAGATGACATTAAGAAAAAATATGGTTATATGACGACTTTAGAAATTCAAAGTAAAAAAGATTTTAAAACCTTATTAAACATTAAGGAAATTTTAAAATCTGAAAGTAATATACCTATCGAAACCTTCTCTAGTGATGATTTAAGTGAATATATTGAATCTGGAAAGCTTATTATAACCTTTAACAAAAATAAAATAACATCTTCTAAAATTATTTCAAAGGTTATTGAAAGAGTTGATGTTTTAGATTTCTTATTAAAAGAAAGTAGCATTGAAGATATTATTAAGAAAATCTATAGAAATGAGGTGTAGCTATGGATTTCTTTAAAACAATACGAGTTTATAGTTCCTTTGCTAAGGGTACTTTTAAAGCTCTTTCATCTTATAAAGCCAATCTACTTATGGGGCTAATAGGACAATTAATTATGATAAGTGTTACTTATTTTCTTTGGATAGCTATTTACAGTAGCTCTCAAGAAGGAATTATGAATGGATTTACCCTAAAGGAAATGCTTACTTATGTTATGATTACACTTTTAATCGGAATCGTTACCAGTAATGATATAAGCCAAGAGATATCCTTTGAAGTTAGAGATGGATCAATTTCTACAAACCTGATTAAGCCTATAAATTATAGACTTAGAATAATATTTATAGGTATAGGAAACTTTATATTTTTCTTTTTAACACTATTTTTGCCTGGTGCAATTTTAATTAGCACATACGCAATATTAAATGGAATAAATATTAACTTAGCTTCAATATTAATCTTTTTAATTAGTATTATTTTAGGATGTTTAATAAATATTTATTACTCTTATATTTTTGGACTACTCTCTTTTAAGTTTTATAACATATGGGGAATAAGTCAAATTGCTAGAGCTATTATAATGCTTGTTTCAGGGGCAATGATCCCCCTTACATTCTTCCCTGAAATAGTTCAAAAGTTATTTAACTTTTTGCCTTTTAGTTCAATTATATATACTCCAGCTATGATTTATCTTAATAAATTAAGTTGCTCTCAAATAGCTAAATCCCTTGGATTGCAACTTATATGGGTAGTAATTCTTATGGTATTATCTAAAATTATGTGGAATAAAGTAATTGATAAATTAACTATTCAAGGAGGTTAGAATTATGAAAAGATACGCTAGAATATATGTGCAATTTTTGAAGCAATACCTAAAGACATTACTTGAATATAAAGAGGATTTTATATATGGTATTTTAGGATTTTTTCTAGTTCAAGCTACCTCTATAATTTTTATTTCTCTTATATTTAATAATGTACCCACTCTTTCTGGATGGAGTTTTTACGAAATAATCTTTATATATGGATTTTCTCAAATTCCAAGGGGAATTGATCACATATTTACTGATTATTTGTGGATTTTTTCTGGTAGAAGCATAGTTCGTGGAGAGTTTGATAGATATTTATTAAGGCCTTTAAATCCACTATTTCAAGTAATAGCTGAAAGATTTCAACCTGATGGTTTTGGAGAACTTGTAGTTGGATTTATTCTTGTGGTTTATTCTGCAATAAAGCTTAGTGTAAATATTACTCTCCTTTGGATTATAGGCTTTATAATTGCTGTTATTGGAGGAACCTTAATCTATACAGGAGTTAAGCTTGCTACAGCCTCCATAGCCTTTTGGACTAAGACAAGCTTTAGACATGTTCAAATGGCCTATGGATTAAGTGATTTTTCTAAGTATCCTATAAGTATTTACCCTGGTGCTATAAAATTCTTATTAACCTTTATAATTCCATTTGCTTTTACAGGATACTACCCTGGAACATATCTACTTGGTAAGGAAAGCTTCTTCATGGGAGTTATACTTACCTTAATAGTAGGTATTTTATCAATAGTTGTATCATACAGAATATGGTTTAAAGGGGTTTCATCTTACGAAAGTTCTGGAAACTAAAGATACTAAGCTATAGTATAAACTACTATATAAATTAGTTATTTCTAATATGATGCTTAAATAAACATAAAAGTAACTTTCAATAAAATTATCTTTTAGTATTTATATAATAAAAAGAGGCTTACCTTAAAGCATGATATGTGCTAACAAGATAAGCCTCCATTTTTATCCATGTTCTAAGTGAATTTTAATTCTATTTTAAAATTAAAATCAGTTACTACTTTTACTATTATCATTTAAAAATTTAATTATACTTTTAAAGGTTTCCCTTGATTCTGGAATTGAAAATTTGAATTGATATTCATGCCAAAGGCCTTTATTTTCAAAAAATCTTGAAACGACATTTACTCCTAAAGCTCTTAAAGAAGATGCTAACTCTTTTCCTTGATCTACAAAAGGATCAATATCTCCAACCGTTATAAAAGTACTTGGATAATTAGGAGTTATATATTTAATAGTAGATAATTCATCTATTCTTTCATAATTTTCAAAATCACTCTCTCCAGTTAATGCTTCCATATAAGTTTTTATACCTGGAAATTTAGTTTCCCTTAAAGAATCCATGTTATATAATCCACAAAATAATATTACTCCCCTTAAAAATTTATTTGTTATACTTGGTTTTAAATTCATTTTATTAGATAGTTCCTCATTGCTTATAATTGCAACTAACTGACTAGCCATTTGAGCCCCAGCAGAATCTCCTCCAATAAAAATATTCTCTCTATCCCCATTAAACTTTTCTGCATTTTCAAAGACATATTTTAAAGCTTCATTACATTGAACTATTTGACTTGGATATTTATACTTTGGAGCTAAGGCATAATCTATATTAAACACAACAAAGCCTTTATTAGCCAAAGTCATCATATAATTCTTAACAGTCTCCTTACTATTAGCTATATATCCCCCACCATGTATCCACATTAATATTGGCGCCTTTTTATTAAGATTCTTAGGATAATATACATCTAACTTATTCCCCTCTAAAATTGATGATTCATAAATTATATCTTTCTCTATTACTAAATTACTAACTATCTCATTAAAGTTCTTAGGCTTTGGAAAAACTCCTAATTGAAAGACTGCTTTATAAATTTTACATGCTAAATTGCATTTAGCTATCTTTTCCACAATAGCTGATAATAAATCTATAGTTCCTACATATAATTTCTTAAACCACATGTTAATCACCGTTGCCAAAAATCTATAAATAACTATAAATCTTGTTTAATTCCCTGTTCTACGAGTCAGATTTTGAAAACTATGAAT
>OGEQ01001767.1_pt1 | contig 16467 bp, 16 predicted proteins | sample 1570731 | NCBI WGS metagenome assembly OGEQ01 (sample SAMEA2582132, study PRJEB24529) | metagenome | biome: Human gut stool | place: China | collected 2011
ACTTATCCATTGCAATAATCTTAAGGAGTGACAAATTTATGAACGCAGTAGGTATTGATGTTTCAAAAGGTAAAAGCATGGTTACAATTCTAAGACCATTTGGTGAGATTGTATCCTCTCCTTTTGAGATCAAGCACACATCCAGTGATATCCTTTCACTAATTAAACTTATTCACTCTATCGAAGGTGAATCACGAATTGTAATGGAGCACACCGGACACTATTACGAAGTACTTGCTCAGCAATTTTCAGCAGCTGGTCTGTTTGTCAGTGCTGTTAATCCTAAGCTAGTCAAAAACTTTAATAATGACTCTCTTCGCAAAGTTAAATCTGACAAAGCTGATTCCATCAAGATCGCCCGCTATGCTCTTGACAAATGGCAAAATCTTAAACCATATAGTATTGTGGATGAATTGCGCACACAACTAAAGGCCATGAATCGTCAGTTTCATTTCTATGTGAAACAAAAAACGGCTATGAAAAATAATCTTATTAATCTCATTGACCAGACATACCCAAATGCAAATACTTATTTTAATAGTCCACCCCGCAGTGATGGCTCCCAAAAATGGGTTGATTTTGTCTATACGTATTGGCATGTAGATTGCGTTCGTAAAATGTCTCTAAATTCTTTTGTTAAACACTATCAAAACTGGTGCAAGCAAAAAAAATATATCTTCAATAAATCAAAAGCCGAAGAAATTTATACCAAGGCAACGGAACTTGTCCCGGTATTTCCTAAAAACGAAATAACCAAACGCATCATTAGACAAGCTATCGCTCAGCTTAACAGCACTTCCGCTACCGTCGAAACAATACGCATTCTCATGAATGAAACCGCCTCAAAACTTCCAGAGTACCCGATTGTTATGCAGTTTAAAGGGATTGGTCCATCTTTTGGTCCACAGCTTATGGCTGAGATCGGTGATATAACCAGATTTACACATAAAGGAGCCCTTACTGCTTTCGCCGGGGTAGATCCTGGCGTAAACGAGTCTGGCTCCTATGCACAAAAAAGTGTTCCAACATCCAAACGTGGGTCTTCAAATTTAAGAAAGACTCTTTTTCAAGTAATGGATGTTCTTATTAAAACAATGCCGCAAGATGATCCTGTATATCAATTCATGGACAGAAAACGTGCCCAGGGTAAACCGTACTATGTTTACATGACTGCAGGCGCTAATAAATTTCTCAGAATTTATTATGGACGAGTGAAGGAATATCTCTGTATTCTTTCTGAGTCAAGCTAATTCAAAACTTTTATTTGCAGACCAGCACTGCTTGTGGTGGTCTTATTTTAGTGCCTAATTTTAACCATGTAAAATTTTATATTTTTTTCCCCATTAAGTCTTGACTTTTTATTTGCAGGCTAAAGTAACGAGAACGCGGTGTGCCGTTTTTCAAACATTTTTCGAAATAAAAAGACCCATAGCCTTTCACTATGAGTCTTTTTCATACATCCCTTTTCTTTACTGGATAAACATAGCATCCCCAAAACTAAAGAACCGATATCTCTGCCGGATCGCCTCTTCATACGCCGTGAGCACGTGTTCTCTGCCTGCCAGTGCGGATACCAGCATGACGAGTGTGGACTCCGGCAGGTGGAAGTTTGTGATCAGGCAGTCCAGAATCTTGAACTGATAGCCCGGATAGATGAAAATGTCGGTCCAGCCGCTGCACGCGCGGATCGTGCCGTCCTCAGCCGCTGCGGATTCAATCGTCCGGCAGCTTGTCGTACCGACACAGATGATGCGTCCGCCATTTTTCTTCGTCTCATTGATCATGTTGGCGGCATCTTCCTCGATACGATAGAACTCCGAGTGCATATGATGATCCAGTACATTCGAAACCTTGACCGGCCGGAAGGTTCCCAGACCCACATGAAGTGTGACATGCGCGATCTTGACGCCCATTTCCTGAATCTGTGCCAGCAGTTCCTTGGTAAAATGAAGTCCGGCAGTCGGAGCAGCCGCGGATCCCTCATGTTCTGCATAAACGGTCTGATAACGGTTTTTATCTTTCAGACGGTGTGTAATATACGGTGGAAGCGGCATCTGACCAAGCTGGTCAAGAATCTCCTCGAAGATCCCCTCATAGGAGAACTGAATCAGACGATTTCCCTCTTCTACCACATCAATGACGGTTCCTTTTAACAAATCATCGCCAAAATTAATTACGGTTCCCGGCTTTGCCTTTTTGCCCGGCTTTACCAGCGTCTCCCAGATATCGTTCTCACGGCGTTTCAGAAGAAGAATCTCGATGTGTGCATCCGTTCCCTCCTTGCTTCCGATCAGACGCGCCGGGATAACCTTTGTGTCATTGATCACCAGGCAATCGCCCGGATGAAGATAATTGACAATATCCTTAAACACCTTATGCTGCATCTCACCCGTCTTTTTATCCAGCACTAAAAGCCGGGAAGAAGAACGATCTTCCAGCGGATCCTGTGCAATTAACTCCTGTGGTAAATCATAATAAAAATCTTTTACATCCATTCTTTGTGCCTCTTTGTCTTTCTATATCTGTACTTTCACTTTTTATAAATCAATCGATTTTATATCTTATATACTATCAGCCATTTCTCCATACTCCGGCATATCCGCTTTTCAGCTTTCCATACCTTAAAAACTTTATTTTTCCAGCCAGACGAATTCAATAAAGCATTTTAAGGATTTGACGCAGCCGGTTCTGACTCCTCCTGCATATAAGATGCGCCCTGTTTCATAAATTCCACGCGCTCTTTCAGCGCTTCATCCTGCTCCATCGCCGCATCCATTGCTTCATCCGTCTGCTTGCTGAGAAGGCGCACATCCTCATTGACCGACAGCTCTTCAAAATACTGCGTCAGCTCTTCGGACATTTTCCCGTCATCGATCTGCCAGTTTCCGTCCTCCGCCCGGATCGCATAGATCCGCACCAGACTCGGTGCCGGTGTCTCCACGCCCGTATACAAAATCTCATAATACACATACGCTGCCATCTCACCGTTCCTAAGCCCCGGCGTCGTATAACATTTCACATTCTGGTACCCGGAAATGTACTGCTTCTGTTCTTCAAATTCCTGACGGTAGTGTTCTTCCTCACTCGTATCCTGTGAGGTAAACAACTTCACAAACGTATCCATATCACAGTCGGAAACCGCCTGAAAATAAGTATTCATCAGCTCTGTGATCCCCGGCTCGCCATTCTCTGTCAAAATACATCCGCCAAAGTCCTGAATATATTCTTTCGTGTCCGGCTCAATCACCATTCCAGAGCCGCCTGTATCCACCATTTCTGCCGGTAAGCCATCCTTTTTCCCCAGAATGTTTGTTATTTTCCCGGAAAACATCGCCACCGCGCCAATCAGAATCAATACAATCACCGCCGCAAGCAGCATCACATAGCGGCGCAGTTTCCAGTCCGTTCCGTTCTTCCGGCTGCGTCCCGGTTTCTTTTTCGGTTCTCCCACCCGACCGCCTCCTGACTTATTCGATTGTTAATATTATAGCGGTGATTTGGTTACTCGGCAAGCGGTATTTCCGAAAAAAAACTTGCAATTTTCTAAATATTATAGTATCATACAAGTAATGCGTCTGTAGCTCAGTGGATAGAGCGCCGGCCTCCGGAGCCTGAGGCGTAGGTTCGATTCCTATCAGACGCATTCTTAAAAAGCGACAGCGGAGATATCTCAGCCGTCGCTTTTTGTGTTATTCATGATAAAAGGAGGACTCTTTCCGTGGAACTCATACACGTTTCTGGAAATACAGACTGCCTGCTTGGCAAAACAGCCGTCGGCATCTACCGCATCGACGACACCCGCTGCATCCTGTTTGACAATGGTTACTCAAAGGAATATGACGAGCTGGTCGGCTCTCTAAAAGACGCCGGGCTGACCCCGGCGGGGCTGATCGTTTCCCACGCGCACATCGACCATCATGGAAACAGCAAACGCCTGCGCGAAGCCTTTCAGATTCCACTGGCTATGTCGCTTGGCGAAGCCGGGCTGATCGCCTCCCAGGCGGCGCTGGAACGGTATACCAATTATTTCGGGCGCTCCGAGGAGGAAAAGATTTCCATCGACACCGAGCAGCGCTGCCCGGTTGACTGTATCATCCAGCCGGAGGATACTTCCGTGACACTCTGCGGCGTAACCTTCCCGGTTCACCATCTGCCAGGGCATTCCCTCGACCACATCGTCATCGGCACACCGGACGGCGTCTGCTTTGCCGGAGACGCGCTTTTAACCGAAAATGTCCTGCGTCACGTCAAGCTTCCATACTGCGACCACGTCGGTCTGGATCTGGAAAGCAAGGAAGCAATCACAAAACTGCCTTACCAGCACTGGATTTTATCGCACAAAGGTCCATTTGATGGCAATATCCGGGAACTGGCGGACAAAAATATGGATCTTGTCCGTCTGCGTCTCGCAGAGCTGGCAAAGCTTTTGCAGAGACCGATGACGCGTGATGAATTTTATCAGGCAAGCCGACGTCTGATCGGAATGCACATCGGTACCTACGACCAGCTCATCCGTCAGGAACGCCACCTGCGCCCATATCTGGAACAGCTGGTGATCGATGGGACGGCACGGCTGGAAGTAAAGAATGACACCATATATTTTTGTTTGAATGAATAAACTCTTTCTGCATGAATTTTCACTCTCCTGTTGTTATCGTTTCCGAAAATACACACACGCCCCTGCAAATCCCAAGATTCCCGCTCCCATCACGGCGAAGCGGGAATATGTTTTTAACAGCACCAGAATACGTTCCCACGATGCCCCCGCCACCGCGCCGGCTCCGATGAGCACCGTATTCCAGATAAGACTGCCCGCTGTTGTCAGAAGGAGAAACGGCAGCAGTTCCATCTTTGCCATCCCCGCCGGATGATCGGAACGAACCGGCAAAAAAAGACGGCTGACCGTCCCGTTCTCTCCAGCCATCCGTCTGCATCTTTCACATCTTCCGCTTCTACTCCCAGCCGTTTTCCCCATGCCCCGCCCAAAAATGCATAAAACTTCTGCACGGGAATATGCAGCCCCAGCTCATACAGAATCAGCGCCCCCAGCACCGAGCCCGCCGTCGCTGCCAGAACTGCCCCGGCTATGTTCATCCGTGTATATGTTGTCATAAATCCACCAAAGGTTAAAATCACTTCCGACGGGATCGGCGGAAACAAATTCTCAATTAGAATCAGGGCAAACATTCCCGCATATCCGTATGAACTTAAAAGTTCCAGCACTATATCACGCATGATATATCGCACTCCACGTTATTTCCACATATTCTATTTATTTTATGCGGAACGGAAAAAATCCAGGCATCTAATTTTCATTTTTCATGCCCGGATTTTAATTAAACCTAGAGAATCATCACATCCCCCACGGCCCCTGTGTCCGAGAACTCTGTCCACTCGCACACATTGACCGCATGATCGGCGATTCGCTCCAGGTACTTGGCAACCATCAGCACATCCACCGCCACATCGGATTTGTCTCCATCTTTTTTCAGAAATTCGATGACTTCCCGTTTGACACGCTCAAAAAAGGCATCAATCAGGTCATCTCTCTGCTCAAAGGTTTCTGCGGTTTCGGTATCACGCTCGATGAAAGCGCGAATTGCATCTTTAACCATCGTTTTTACATTTGCCACCATCGCCGGAAGGTGTTTGCTCACAAGACCGTAATCCGCTGCCTCTAAGCGCAAGGACAGATCGGCAATATCCGCTGCCTGATCGCCCATCCGCTCCAGATCGGTCACAACCTTCAGCGCCGTCGAGATATGGCGCAGATCACTGGCAACCGGCTGCTGCTTTAACATCAGCGTCAGGCAGTGTGTCTCGATCTTTCGCTCCATATTGTCCACATCCCGGTCTCCTTTGATAACCTTCTGTGCCAGCTCTTCATTATGCTCGGTAAGCGCTTGAAAACTACTGTCAATCGCATCCTGCACCATCTGGCTCATCGCGTTCAATTCCTGATTCAGCCCTTCTAACTCCTGTATAAATGCCTCTCTCGTCGCCATCCCGTATCTCCTCTCCATCTCCCCTGTTTTCTGCCCAGAAATTTTCCACTTCTGAACAGTAAACTGATTTTCTACTTATTTTTAAATCCTCAATCTTACGCCTATCATCCAAACCGTCCGGTAATATAGTCTTCCGTCTTCTTCTCCCGCGGATGCGAGAACAGATCCGTCGTCGGTGCATACTCGACTACCTCTCCCACCAGGAAAAATGCCGTATAGTCCGCAATACGGGTCGCCTGCTGCATATTGTGGGTAACGATGACAACGGTATAATTCTTCTTAAGCTCGCCCATCAGATCCTCGATTTTCAGCGTGGAAATCGGGTCCAGTGCCGAGGTCGGCTCATCCATCAGGAGAATCTCCGGCTCAACCGCCAGCGCACGCGCGATGCAGAGACGCTGCTGCTGTCCGCCGGAAAGTCCCAGTGCAGAACGTTTCAGGCGATCCTTGACCTCATCCCACAGGGCCGCGCCGCGCAGACTCTTCTCCACAATCGCGTCCAGCTCTGCTTTTCCCTTAATGCCGTGAATCCGCGGTCCATACGCGATATTGTCATAAATACTCATCGGAAATGGGTTCGGCTGCTGAAATACCATGCCGACCTTCTTGCGAAGAAGCGTCGTATCAACCTTCGGATCATAGATATCCTCGCCGTCGATCAACACCTTTCCATTGATTGTTACATTCGGCACCAGATCGTTCATGCGGTTCAATGTTTTTAAATAGGTAGACTTGCCGCAGCCGGACGGTCCGATAAACGCTGTGATCTGATTTTCATATATATCCAGATTGATATTTTTTAATGCATGATTGTTTCCATAGTACAGATTCAAATCCGACGTAGAAATTTTTGTCTCCATATCATTTCCTCATTTTTTACTTTATTTTAATTTTGTCACATCAAACCGGTTGGTCAAAAATCTCGTCAGCAGGTTGATTCCCAGCACGATAATCAGAAGCACGACCGCGATTCCAAACGCCTGATCGTATTTTGCTTTCTGCATCGACAGGTAGAGCTGGATGGTCAGCGTGCCGCTCGACTCAAACAGTTTTCCAAACAGGTTTTTCGGAAGCTGGAAGCCGCTTCCGGCAGTAAACAGAAGCGCCGCCGACTCGCCCACGATACGGCCAATCGAAAGGATGACGCCGGTCAGAATACCCGGTGCCGCACTCGGCAGCAGGATCGTCCGGATCATATACCATTTCGTTGCACCGATTCCCAGTGCGCCGCTGCGGTAGCTGTCCGGAACGGTTTTGAGTGCTTCCTGTGTGTTCCGCGTAATCAGCGGAAGCACCATCAGGGTCAGCGTGAAGGATCCGGTCAGAACCGAATAGCCCAGCTTCAGCGTCATTCCGAAAAAGACCATACCGAACAAACCAAAAATAATCGACGGAATACCGGACAGGATCTCGGTTGTAAATTCAATCGTCCGCACCAGTTTTCCCGGCTTTGCGTATTCGTTCAGATAAATGGCGGAGCCGATTCCGATCGGCGCTGCAATGATAAGGGTAATTACAATGATGTAAATCGTGTTGATGATATTTCCCAGAATACCAAAGGTGCCCTTGAGGGAGCTCTGCACCGTGGACAGAAGCTGCCAGGAAACCTGCGGCAGGCCGCGCACAAACACATACCCCATGATGCCAACTAACAGCGCGATCGCCACGCCAGCTGCCAGATAAATCAGCACTTTTAAGATATTGTCCCCGATGCGGGTGCGCTTCTGGTAAATACTTTTCATACTATTATCGGTCATTTGCGCCGCCCTCCTTCACAAACATCCGGCTGAGCACCGTGTTGATAAACATGATAAATACGAACAGCACCAGACCGATGGTAAAGAGCACTTCCCGGTGAAGTCCCTCTGAATAAGACATTTCCGCCACGATCGCGGTTGTCAGGAAACGGACGGAGTTAAATGGAAGCGGCAGATTGACTGAACTTCCAGATACCAGGCTGATCGCCATTGCCTCCCCGATCGCACGTCCGCAGCCTAAAACCACCGCCGTGATGATGCCGGAGTGCGCCGCCGGAACGATTACTTTGAAAATCGTCTGGATATGCGTTGCACCGAGCGCCAGCGATGCGCTTTTTAAATGTTTCGGGACTGCCCTAAGCGACGCTTCACTGATATTGATGACGGTCGGAAGAATCATGATTGCCAGAACCAGAACCGCCGATATCAGGTTCGCACCGCCGGTAAACTGATGCGTCGTGGAACCGGCAAAGATTTTCATTTCCAGCTTATACATCAGGGGATTTAAAATCAAAATTCCTAAGAGTCCGTAGATAACCGACGGAATACCTGCCAGAAGCTCAACTGCCGGGCGGACCACTGCCGCTACCTTCGGCGGCGCAACCTCTGCCAGAAAGATGGCGGTAAACAGCCCAATCGGAACACCGATCAGGATCGCCAGAAAGGTTCCGACGATGGAAGTTAAAATAACGTAGAGAATTCCGAAAGACGCCGGATTTCCAGTCGGCTTCCAGACGGTTCCAAATAAGATTTCCGGAACACCCACCTTAAAAAGTGCCGGGGTACCGCTGATAATCATGTATAAGGTAATTGAAAAAACTGCCACCACCGCCAGCAGGCCGCAGGCGGTAAAAATAATTTCCGCTGCCCTCTCTACCGCTGATTTCGTGGCATGGCTTCCAAAAATGGTAAATTTCTTTTCGTGCATATGTCTCTCCTGTCTCGGATTGAACAGCGAGCCGCTTTCGGTCAAAGCAGAGTTTCCTTTCTGCGGCTTGACTGCAAGCGACTCGATATTATTTGAATCTATTCAATATTATATGTATTCGTGAATTACTGATTTTTCTATCCTTACCTGTTTTCACCGGTAATTTCATCCATATTCACAAATTCCGATGCAGTTTCTTACTTCGTAGTAATCAGACCTACCGATTTAATCAGGTCATCGCCTTCTGCAGAGTATACATAGTCAAACAGCGCCTGTACCAGCTCATTCTGCTCAGAAATTTCTCCCTTGGTTGCCATAACGAATGGACGGCTCAAGAAATAGCTGCCTGCCTTGATGTTCTCCTCCGTCGGCTCTACATCATCCAGTTTAACTGCCTTAACGGTATCATCGACTACATCCAGGGAAACGTATCCGATGGAACCCGGTGTAGATGCTACTTTTGCCATAACTGCACCGGTGGAATCCAGCTCGTTTGCATATTTGCAGGCATCTTCCAGACCCAGAAGCTCCTCAAATGCGCCTCTTGTACCGGAACCTGCTTCCCGTCCGACTACGACAATCGGCATATCGCTGCCGCCTACATCCTTCCAGTTTGTGATGCTTCCGTCGTAAATGCCGGTCAGGTCATCCTTGCTCAGACCATCTACAGCGTTGGACGGGTCAACGACAACGGCGATACCATCGATAGCTACGATATTTTCAACAGCACCTTTTGCTTTCTCATCATCCTTTAATGCTCTGGAAGAATCACCGACATCACACTGACCTGCCAGCACGGACTCGATACCTGCGGAAGAACCGGTAAATTCAGCCTGTACGGTCACATTCGGATATTTCTCCATGAACGTTTCTGCCAGTGCATTTGCAAATTTTTCCATCGAGGTGGAACCTGCCAGGGTGATAGAACCACTTAAATCTTTTGTATCTGCGCTGTTCTCGGTTGTATCTGCTGCTGCACCACTTTCAGCTGCGCTGCTATCTGCGCTTGTGTCTGCTGCACTTGTATTTGTATTGCTGGAACCACATCCTACCATTCCAGTTGCCAGAACGGCTGCTCCTAATACTGCGATTGTTTTCTGAACATTTTTCTTCATAATAAAATTCCTCTTTCCTCTCTCTTTTTTCTCTCAGAGTTTTTTATCCTTGATTTCTTACAGTACGCAGTATAAAAGATTCCTCGATTTACAGAAATCATGTTTTGGTATCGTTTATGTAAAATTTGGGTAATTTTTGTGGGAGTGAATGTAAGATATGGTTTCTGATCTGCTCTGTTTCTCTCCATGATCCGAAACGCCGCCGGACATCTCTTCGGGCTTTGCTTGAAAGTCCGGGCAGAGATCGCCGGCGGCATGATTCTGATTTTTATACTGAGTTTCATTCTGCTCTCAAACAAGGCAGGTGAATTTCCCCAGACATCCTACTTCAGAACAACCTTCTTAAAGTTTTTCTTACCTCTCTTGACAACCATTCCTTCGCCGGAAAGCTGATCCTTCTTAAAGACTGCCTTAATATCCTTTACCTGGTTTCCGTCTACAGATACGCCGCCCTGCTCGACATTTCTTCTTGCCTCGGAACGGGACGGAGCCAGACCGGATTTCTGCAGGATGGAGAGAATATCGATCTCATCACCGTTGAAATCATCCTCCGTCAGCTCGTAGGTCGGCATATTCGCTGCATTTCCGCTGGAAAACAGTGCTTTCGCTGCTGCCTGTGCCTTCTCAGCCTCTTCCTCGCCGTGTACCAGCTTGGTCAGCTCGTAAGCCAGGATCTCTTTTGCAGTATTTAACTGGCTACCTTCCCATTTATCCATCTCATCGATCTGCTCAAGCGGCAGGAAGGTCAGCATACGCAGACATTTTAATACGTCCGCGTCAGCGACGTTTCTCCAGTACTGGTAGAACTCGAACGGGGAGGTCTTGTTCGGATCCAGCCATACAGCGCCGGACTGGGTCTTGCCCATCTTCTTGCCCTCGGAGTTTAACAGCAGGGTGATGGTCATCGCGTGTGCGTCCTTGCCAAGCTTTCTGCGGATCAGCTCGGTACCGCCTAACATATTGCTCCACTGATCGTCGCCGCCGAACTGCATGTTGCAGCCGTATTTCTGGTACAGCATGTAGAAATCGTAGCTCTGCATGATCATGTAGTTGAACTCTAAGAAGCTTAAACCTCTCTCCATTCTCTGCTTGTAGCACTCAGCCGTCAGCATGCGGTTGACACTGAAATGCGGTCCAACCTCGCGCAGTAAGTTTACATAATTCAGATTCATCAGCCACTCTGCGTTGTTGACTAAGAGCGCCTTGTCATCGGAGAAATCGATGAAACGGCTCATCTGCTTTTTGAAGCAGTCGCAGTTGTGCTGGATCGTCTCCGGTGTCAGCATCTGGCGCATATCCGTACGTCCGGACGGATCGCCGATCATGCCGGTGCCGCCGCCAAGTAATGCGATCGGCTTGTTGCCTGCCATCTGCAGACGTTTCATCAGGCACAGTGCCATGAAATGACCTACATGAAGGCTGTCTGCGGTCGGGTCAAAACCGATATAGAAAATGGCTTTTCCTTCATTGACCAGTTTTTTGATCTCTTCTTCGTTTGTAACCTGGGCGATCAGGCCTCTGGCTACTAATTCTTCGTAAATCTGCATCTTCTCTCTACTCCTTTATTAAAATTTGGGGTACAAAAAGCCCCGTCCTCCAAAAAGGACGGGGCAAAATTCCCGTGTTACCACCTTTGTTCACAGATGGCTCGCGCCTACCTGCCTCTGCCGGTACCTTCTGATACCGCGACCGGATAACGTGTGTCTCTCACGTCGCAGCCTACCAAATCAACCGCCGCACATTTTCCACGCAGCCTTTTCATCGGATCCGATTTTAGATTCTTCGGTGCGAAGCTCCGGGATGTATTCGAATATCCGGTTCACGCGCGCCTCTCATCATCCGGCTGCTTTCTGTGCGCTCTCCTGCGGATCTCTACTTGTTCCCTTCATTGCCTTTGTAAGGTTATTGAGTATATTCTGTATTATAAGCGAAATTTATTATTTGTCAAGGCAATTTCTCAACTTCAAACTTCACGCTATAAAATTTTTACATTACTTTAAATTCAAAGCGTAAAAAGTAGTGTACATATTTATTAAATATAATTATCATATTATTACTTTAGTCACACAGTTCCCAATCTCCCAGCCACGTATCCTTAGAATAATTATATAATCTTCTATATAATTTCCCGTTTTCAACTTTATAAACATATTTTATAACATCTGCTCTAGCTATTGAACTCGATTTTTCAACAGCCACCTCTTTCTCTTGTGCAAACGCAGTCCCTGAAAAAATACATGTCATAGCAATTATTACTGCTAAAATTCTGATCGTTTTTTTCATTTTTATTTCCTCCTAATATTAATATTCTTTAATTCATTTGGTATTTCATCCAATGTTCCTATATATGTACCATTCATATATAATTCATACCCGTTTTCTGTCTTTACAAAAAAGTTATTTTTTTTGACTATATCATCTTCTTCAAAATACGGTGCATGCAACTTCAAATCAGCTACTGGTTCTATTACTATTGTACCAGACAATATAATAGCAATTAAGAAAAAGAACAACTTAATATTGACCTGTTTTTTTTGTTCTTCATTCAATATAGAAGAAATTCTAATTTTCAAAAAACTTCCATTTAAAAAAGATAGTGTTCCTCTCCTTTTTAACGCTTTTGTCCTAGACATTTTTAACAATATTTCAACATAATGAATTTTTTCTATTTCAGATAACTCATTACAAACAATTAAATCATTTCTTATTTCTAATATGTTAGAAAAATAATACCGAACTATGTATACTAACGGATTCCACCAGTATAAAAGACATAATATTTCAAAAAAACACTTTAAAAATAAATCTCTTTTAATGTAATATCCCACTTCATGCAAGAGTACTATTTTTTTTGTTTCTTCATCTATATTCGGTATTATTATATACGGATTTTTTATACCAACAATAAATGGATCTTCTATACTATCAACTTTCAATATTGGTATTTTTTTCACTTTTTTATACTTTTTAACACGAATATACTCTATCGGTCTTATTTCTTTTATTAATTTTATAAATGATATATATGATAAACTTTTTTGCACTAAGATAAGAAAACTTCCAAGTAAACTAATCAAAAAAAGTACAGAAAAATGACTTAAAAATCCTATTTTCCCCCGCATAAAGCGACAAAGTTCTGGATATAATATTTTTATTCCTATCGTATGACTTATTCCGCAAATATCTATTGGAAAAAATAATCTTACTCCTGTTAGTACAGTGCAAAAAATAAGTAATTTTACTTCATACAAGCTATAATTTTCTTGCTTTTTCCATATATAAACCGACAAAAAACCCAATAGCAAAATTGAACTACATATTGCCGATAAAATTGATGTATATGTTATTTTCATAAAATCTCTTTTTTTCTTTTTTGAACTATACGTTCTAATTCGTCAATAACCGACTCTTCATCTACTGCTCCATTCAACAAAGCTGCTGTTATTGTATTTACAAAGGACATAGGATTTCTAGAATTTTTCATACATTTTTCTATTTTTTCTTCTATTTCTTCATCCTGAGTCTTTTTCGCTTTATATCGCCTAGCAAAAACTTTTCCAGTCTGAACTGTATCAATAACCTGAACATAACCCTTATCAAGCAATTTTCTTAACACAGTATGGACTGTTGGCGTTGTCAATTCTTTTTCAGATTCTACAATTTCTGTCACCGTCATGGGTTTTTCATACTTCCACAAAACCTGCATAACATTCATTTCTCGTTCACTTAAATAATTATTCTTCATAAAATTCCCAATCTCATAATTTATAGAAACAAAGGGAGCAACTGACGCCCCCTTTGTTTTTCACTCAAGTTCCAATACTACTAACTAATATTATCATTTCCAAGATCCACATTCCATAAATCACTCTATCTTTTTTCATTAGCTCATACCATTCAGGCGTATCTAATAATCTTGGTTTTTTAATTATATAATAATAACAAAAAATCAAAATACAAAGAAAAATTCTAACAGTTCCCACCTGATCATACCAATTTCTAATTCCCATTATGGAAGCAATTCGCTCCCCACAAAGACACAGTTCCATTAATAAAGCGGCAAACGTTGCTTCTCTTCCTTGACGGAATTCATTTGATACTCTATTCTCTTTCATTGCATCTCCCTTTTTTATTACCAATACTCATACTTGGTATAACCTGGCGTCCACCCTAATACTCCATCATTATTATAGCCATATGTATAAGATATTGTAACTTTTGCATAGTTTATGCCACCCTTTTGTGCAGCTGCTAAAACTGTTTTAGCAACAAGTGCTGCCACTGCTACCCCTGCTCCTGCTCCGCCTACCTGTCTTGCGATAAAATTAGTTATTGTCGCTAAATCTTTCATTTCTTGCAAATCAATTGTATACACAATATTTACAACGGTTCCTATAGCAGCTGTTGCTGGTAATCTTCCAGTTATACTAGATGCCCTCGAAGCACCTGTAGATCCTCCACTACCACTTTTGCTTACTTCCAATAATTCTTTAACTTCCGATCTTGAAAAACCAAAATCTTCCATTAACATATCTTCCACAACAGTTTCATCCGTTACCGAAGCATATTTATCATAAATATCTCTCAATTCATGTTGATCAATCACAACCTTTGTTGCCACTTTATCTATTGAATATGGCGGCGCTTCCGCAAATGTTGGGATTACCAATGAAGTTGACATAACTATCGACAATAAAATACTCATAATTTTTTTCATAAAACCACCTCTTAACGTTATTCACATTATTAATGAGCATCCCACATTTTTGTTGCATTGGAATCCCTCCCTTCTTTAAATTTAGTAAACAAGCTTTAATTTGATTATATATTATCATCTTTGATTATATATGTCAATATTAAAAATATATTTTCATTTCAAATATACTTTCAATCTTTTCTACACAATTAAAAACTACTCTTTCGCCAGCGCCGCGAGCCCGGAAAGAATCTCCCGCGCCTTCACAAGCATCGTCTCGCAGTCCGTATGTTTCTGCCGCACATCGCGGTAATAGAACGACGGTACATCGCCCGTCCTGAAGGTCAGCGTGCCCTTGTACTTCTCCATCAGCGCCGGAATGCCGGAGACGTCCAGATTGGCTTTCTGGTACATCTGGATCGTGATATCCTGCTTCTTCACATCGACCTCCACGACGCCCGCCTGATGAGCAAGCGCTTTTAGATCGGCGATCTTTAACAGGTTCTCCACCGAACGTGGAATCTCGCCAAAGCGGTCGATCAGCTCATCCTGCATATCCATGTACTCTTCCTGGTTCTCAATACCGGAAATCCGCTTGTAAACGTCGAGTTTCTGATATTCATTGCGGATGTAGGACGGCGGAATATACGCGTCGATGTCGCAGTCCACCACCGTTTCGAAATCCTCGGCTTCGTTCTCACCGCGAAGCGCCAGCACCGCCTCGTTTAAAAGCTTGCAGTACAGGTCATAACCGACCGCCTGCATGTGACCGTGCTGTTCCGCGCCCAGAAGATTTCCGGCGCCGCGCAGCTCCAGATCGCGCATCGCAATCTTGATACCGCTTCCCAACTCCGTAAATTCACGGATCGCCTGCAGACGTTTTTCCGCCTCCTCACGCAGCAGCTTGTCGCGCCGGTACATGAGAAACGCATACGAAGTCCGCCCGGAACGTCCGACGCGACCGCGGATCTGGTAGAGCTGCGACAGCCCCAGCCGATCGGCGTCGTGGATGATGATCGTGTTCGCATTCGGAATGTCCAGTCCCGTCTCAATGATGGTCGTGGACACCAGAACGTCGATATTGCCCTCGACGAAATCCAGCATAATTTTTTCCAGTTCATGTTCGTGCATCTGCCCGTGGGCGAACACGACGTTTGCCTCCGGCACCAGAGCCGCCACATGGTTTGCCACCTCGTCGATGTTGTTGACACGGTTGTAGACATAATATACCTGTCCGCCCCGCGCCAGCTCCCTGTGAATCGCCTCGCGCACCATCTCGTCGTTGTACTCCATGACGTAGGTCTGAATCGGCAGGCGGTCCACCGGCGGTTCCTCCAGGACACTCATATCCCGGATGCCAATGAGACTCATATGCAGGGTACGCGGAATCGGCGTCGCCGTCAGCGTCAGAACGTCTACATTTTCCTTTAGTTTCTTGATCTTTTCCTTATGTGCCACACCGAAGCGCTGTTCCTCATCGATGATCAGAAGCCCCAGATTTTTAAAGACAACATCCTTAGAAAGGACGCGGTGTGTTCCGATCACGACGTCCACCTGCCCTTTTTTCAGATCTTCCAGCGTTTTTTTCTGCTCGCCCGCCGTGCGGAAACGCGACAGCATATCGACCCGCACTGGGAAATCCTTCATCCTCTGCACAAAGGTATTGTAATGCTGCTGCGCCAAAATTGTGGTCGGCACCAGATACACAACCTGCTTCCCCTCCTGAATCGCCTTAAATGCCGCCCGGAGCGCGATCTCCGTCTTGCCGTATCCAACGTCTCCGCAGATCAGGCGGTCCATGATGCGGCGGCTTTCCATGTCTTTTTTTGTCGCCTCGATCGCCTCCAGCTGATCCTCCGTCTCCTCAAACGGGAACATTTCCTCAAATTCCCTCTGCCAGACCGTATCCGGTCCATACTGGTAGCCCTCGCTCCGCTGACGCGCTGCATAAAGCTCGACGAGATCC
>OGEQ01001810.1_pt1 | contig 16122 bp, 8 predicted proteins | sample 1570731 | NCBI WGS metagenome assembly OGEQ01 (sample SAMEA2582132, study PRJEB24529) | metagenome | biome: Human gut stool | place: China | collected 2011
CAGCTTTTGTGTAAGGTTCTGTTACATATTCTTTCAGGTAAGGGTGGTCAACCAGGATTACTTTGTCTGCGCCATAGTGGTACAGTTTGTCAACTTCGCCTTCAATACCGCTGCCCAGCAGGACTGCGTATACATCATCTTTCAGATCTGCTTTCAGTCTTGTAGCTTCGCCGATCAGTTCCAGACCTACGTTCTGAACCTTACCGCTTCTTTGTTCAACTACTACATAAATACCATTACTCATTGTAGGGTTTCCTCCTTATATTCCAAATTTTCGTATTAGCTTCTTTCTAAGCAGAAACAGAAATCAATCTGTTTCTTTCCGTCCTTAACAAACGGATCCGCAAGCATTCATCAGATGATGAATTTTTCTTCCAGTTTAGCAACGATTGCTTTAACAGCTTCGTCTGCGGACAGGTCTTTCAGGATTGTACCAGCGCCTTTTACTTCTTTTGTGAAGGACTGATATACGTTTGTAGGGGAACCCTTCAAGCCGATCATATCCAGTTCCAGGTCATCTTTCAGAGCTTCGAAGTCCAGAACTTTGATTTCTTTTTCGTAAGCTTCTACGATACCTCTAACTGTCATGTATCTGGGTGTTGCCAGTTCTGCGATAGCTGTCAGCAGGCAAGGAGTTTTGATTTTGATGATGTGGTAGCCATCTTCGAACTGTCTTCTTACTACTACATATTCTTCTGTAGCTTCTTTGATTTCTTCAACGTAAGAAACCTGAGGAACCTGCAGTTTTTCAGCAATCTGAGGACCAACCTGAGCTGTGTCACCGTCGATTGCCTGACGGCCTGTGATGATCAGGTCATAGCCGATTTTCTTCAGAGCAGCTGCCAGGATACCGGATGTAGCGTATGTATCGGAACCACCGAATTCTCTGCCGGAAACCAGGATAGCTTCGTCACAACCCATCGCCAGAGCTTCTCTCAGAGCAACGTCAGCCTGAGGGGGACCCATGGATACTACTGTAACTGTGCCGCCAACCTGTTCTCTCAGTGTCAGAGCAGCTTCGATACCTGTTTTGTCGTCGTGGTTGATAATAGAGGGAACACCGTCACGGATCAGAGTGCCGGTTTTAGGATCAATTTTAACTTCAACTGTATCTGGTACTTGTTTAATGCATACAACGATTTTCATTATAGTTCTCCTTCCAAAAATATTAGTAATTCAGCTTCGTCATCTAAATTTAAGAATGTCTACTGGATCAAACCTTCATGGAGCCGGAGATGATCATCTTCATAGCTTCAGAAGTACCTTCATAGATTTCTGTGATTTTAGCGTCACGCATAGCTCTTTCAACGGGGTATTCACGGCAGTAACCATAACCACCGAACAGCTGTACGCAAACTCTTGTTACTTCGTTTGCTGTTTCGGAAGCGAACAATTTACACATAGCAGCCAAAGGCGCATAGTTGCCATGGTTGTCTTTTTCAGTAGCTGCTCTCCAAACCATCAGTCTAGCTGCATCTACTTTTGTCTGGCATTCAGCAAGTTTGAACTGTGTGTTCTGATATTTGCCGATAGGTTTGCCGCCCTGTTTTCTTTCTTTAACATATTTCAGCGCTTCGTTAATAGCACCCTGTGCAATACCTACGGACTGAGCACCAATACCGATACGGCCGCCGCCCAGTGCTGTCATAGCGATCTTGTAGCCCTGACCTTCTTTGCCCAGCAGGTTTTCTTTGGGAACTCTAACGTTTTCATAGATTACTTCACAGTTGGAAGCAGCTCTGATACCCATACGTTCGATGTTGGGACCAACGGACAGACCTTCGGAGTCTCTTTCAACGATGAAAGCGGACATACCTTTAGGGCCTTTGGATTTATCTGTCAGAGCGAATACGATGAATGTATCAGCAAAACCGGAGTTTGTTGTGAAGATCTTTGTACCATTCAGTACATAGTGATCGCCGTCCAGTACAGCTTCTGTACGAACACCAGCAGCGTCTGTACCAGCGCCGGGTTCTGTCAGACCGAAGCAGCCGATTTTGGAACCGTCAACCAGAGGTCTCAGATATTTCTGTTTCTGTTCTTCTGTACCGAATTCATTGATACAAGGGCAGCAAAGAGATGTGTGTACGGACAGTGTGATACCTGTGGAAGCATCAACTTTGGACATTTCTTCCATGCACAGTGTGTATGTCAGAACGTCTGCACCCTGACCGCCATATTCTCTGGAATAAGGAATACCGAACGCACCGATTTTCTGCAGTTTCTGCAGCAGTTCACGATCATAATCTTCAGCTTCATCCATGTCCTTTGCGATGGGTTTAATTTCTGTTTCAGCAAATTTTCTGAACAACTCTTGCTGAAGCATCTGAGTTTTTGTCAATTTGAAATCCATTTAATATTCCTCCTATTTTTTAATAAAATTTAAAGCAACCGTCCTTGCGCCCCGGTCGCTTTATAAAAACAACCTACATCCGACGCTGCCGTCATGAAGTTCACTTTTGCTTTTTTGCATTTCAACAGAAAAGCATTTGTGCGCTTCTAAAAGAACTATACCATTTTTGTCTAAAAATTGTCAACATCTTTGACGATTAAATATTAGATAAAAAACGGTCACAATTTATGGTAATACCGACAGTCCTAACTGTCTTTTCGCCACAAAAAAACCAACAAAAATCCATGGTTCTTCCGGCATCATTCTTTCGCCTCTCTTACCCAAATTCTCCTGCCTTCAGCCACGATCGCTTCTCGATTTCTTCGGAAAATGTCCGTTCCATGGATCTGTGAATGGCAAGGAAACCTTTGTTTTTCTCGATACTTTGTATGCGAAATATACTGCCGAAAAAATAACACACTGCCTGCTGATTTTGTGTGTTCCTTGTCTTTTTGCTTAACCATACTTTACACTATTGTCTTTTCTCTGTCAATATCCTCACCACTTAGGATGCCGTTTTTGCCCCTTTGTTGTCATACAAGCATTGTATACTTTTCATAATGAATGTACCTGACATTTTCCTGCTTTTCCCATTCTTTCAACCTTTTTACCTTTTTTTAGATAAAAAAATATCCTTTTCCCCCTCCCCCAAAGGCCTTCTCCCCTGCCATGAACCGTACTTATCACATTTTTTCACACCACCATATTTTTGTGAAAATTTACGCTAAATATCCTCCTGTCACGTTTTCTGTTTTTTGTTTATTCTTCCGAAACTGGAAATATTTCTTTTTGGCATTCCTTTCATTTCCTGTTGCGGCTTTTCCTTCTATATAAAAGTAGTTTCATACTTTGCAAGAGATTTTCAACTGAAACCGCAGCCAAATTCCTTTCCAATAAAAAAACAGATGTTTCAAAACGATTCGCCCCAGAAACATTCTGTCCTAATAAATTGAAGCTTTAATCCAGCTGTTCCATATTTCTAACCCTATTTCATACAATGCTTTCTCCATACCAATACTATAATCAAAATATAAAAAAGGAGTATCCCTAAGAATACTCCTTTTGCATTTACCGTATGAGTTGAAATTATTCGATAACTTCTACTACGGAACCTGCGCCTACTGTTCTACCACCTTCACGGATAGCGAAACGCAGACCCTGGTTCATAGCAACGGGTGTGATCAGTTCGATTGTCATTTCAACGTTGTCGCCAGGCATGCACATTTCTGTACCTTCGGGCAGAGAGATAACGCCTGTAACGTCTGTTGTTCTGAAGTAGAACTGAGGTCTGTAATTGTTGAAGAAAGGTGTATGACGGCCACCTTCTTCTTTGCTCAGAACGTAAACCTGTGCTTTGAATTTTGTATGAGGTGTGATGGAACCGGGTTTAGCCAGAACCTGACCTCTTTCGATTTCGTTTCTCTGAACACCACGCAGCAGAACACCGATGTTGTCACCAGCTTCAGCCTGATCCAGCAGTTTTCTGAACATTTCTACGCCAGTTACAACTACTTTTCTGATTTCGTCTGTCAGACCAACGATTTCAACTTCGTCCTGTACTTTAACAATGCCGCTTTCTACTCTACCAGTAGCAACTGTACCACGACCTGTGATGGAGAATACGTCTTCGACGGGCATCAGGAAAGGTTTGTCTGTGTCACGTTCGGGTTCGGGAATGTATTCTTCGATAGCGTTGAACAGTTCCAGAATCTTGTCGCCCCAAGGGCCAGCAGGATCCTGCAGAGCCTGGAATGCGGAACCTCTGATGATGGGGATATCATCACCGGGGAATTCATATTCGCTCAGCAGTTCTCTGATTTCCATTTCAACCAGATCCAGCAGTTCTTCGTCTTCAACCATATCGCATTTGTTCATGAATACAACAATGTAAGGAACGCCTACCTGACGGGACAGCAGGATGTGTTCTCTTGTCTGAGCCATAGGGCCGTCTGTTGCAGCTACTACCAGGATAGCGCCGTCCATCTGAGCAGCACCTGTGATCATGTTTTTAACATAGTCAGCGTGGCCAGGGCAGTCAACGTGTGCGTAGTGTCTTACAGGTGTTTCATATTCAACGTGAGCTGTGGAGATTGTGATACCACGTTCTCTTTCTTCGGGAGCTTTGTCGATGTTTTCGAAAGCAACTGCTTCACCGATCTGATATCTTTCATGCAGTGTTTTTGTGATAGCTGCAGTCAGAGTTGTTTTACCATGGTCAACGTGACCGATAGTACCAATATTCATATGAGGTTTGGTTCTTTCAAATTTTGCTTTTGCCATTTTTAAATATCCTCCTTTAAAATTTACTAAGGCAAATAGATTCATACATTATCGCATAAATGTACCTATCGTCCTTAATTATATTAAACTTCCGCAGTTTTTGCAAGCCCAAAATACAATTATATTCCGGATTTTGCAATTATTTTCTGCCTTCCAGAACTTTTTCCTGAACGGATTTCGGGCAGGGTTCGTAGTGGTCTACTTCCATTACGTAGTTACCACGGCCCTGAGATCTGGAACGCAGGTCTGTGGAGTAACCGAACATTTCAGCCAGAGGTACGAAGGAGTGAATTACCTGTACACCGTTTCTAGCTTCCATACCTTCGATACGGCCACGACGGGAGTTGATGTCACCGATAACGTCGCCCATGTATTCTTCGGGTACTGTTACAGTAACTTTCATGATGGGTTCCAGCAGTACAGCGTCACCTTTTCTCATAGCTTCTTTGAAAGCCATGGAACCAGCAACCATGAACGCGGTTTCAGAGGAGTCGACTTCATGGTAGGAACCATCGTAAACTTCTGCTCTTACGCCCAGTACGGGATAACCGCCCAAGATACCGCTCTGCATAGCCTGCTGAATACCTTTGTCGATAGCGGGGATATATTCCTTAGGAATAGAACCACCAACGGTGCTGTTGATGAATTCGTAGTTGTGTTCTGCATCTGTGGGGATAGGTGCAAATTTCACTTTACAGTGACCATACTGACCTTTACCACCAGACTGACGAACGAATTTACCTTCAACGTCAACAGCTTTACGGAATGTTTCTTTGTAAGCAACCTGAGGAGCACCAACGTTCGCTTCTACTTTGAATTCTCTCAGCAGACGGTCAACGATGATTTCCAGGTGCAGTTCACCCATACCGGAGATGATTGTGTCGCCGGTTTCGGAGTCTGTGTATGTTTTGAATGTGGGATCTTCTTCTGCCAGTTTTGCCAGAGCGATACCCATTTTGTCTCTACCTGCTTTTGTTTTAGGTTCAATTGCAACGGAGATAACGGGTTCAGGGAATACCATGGATTCCAGAATTACTTCGTGATCTTCATCACAGATTGTGTCACCTGTTGTTGTCAGTTTGAAACCTACTGCAGCCGCAATATCACCGGAGTAAACCTTGTCGATTTCTTCTCTGTGGTTTGCGTGCATCTGCAGGATACGGCCTACACGTTCTTTTTTACCCTTTGTAGAGTTGTAAACGTAAGAACCTGCATCCAGTGTACCGGAGTACACACGGAAGAATGCCAGTTTCCCAACGAAGGGGTCATTCATGATCTTGAATGCCAGAGCGGAGAAAGGTTCTTCGTCGGAAGAATGTCTTTCCACTTCTTCTTCTGTTTCGGGATCGATACCTTTGATAGCAGGGATATCGATGGGAGCGGGCATATATTCGATAACGCCGTCCAGCAGTTTCTGAACGCCTTTGTTTCTGTAAGCGGAACCGCAGAATACGGGAACCAATTCGCAGTTGATGCATGCTTTACGCAGCGCTGCTTTCAGTTCTTCTTCTGTGATTTCTTCTTCGCCGAAGAATTTTTCCATCAGTTCTTCATCTGTTTCACAGATAGCTTCTACCATTTTTGCTCTGTATTCTTCAGCTTTTTCCAGGTAGTCTGCAGGAATGTCTTCTTCATCGATTTCTTTACCCAGATCATCTTCGTAGATCAGGGCTTTCATTTTCATCAGGTCGATGATACCAACGAAATCGCTTTCTGCACCGATAGGCAGAGTAACAGCAACAGGTGTGCAACCCAGTCTGTCTACCATCATCTGCAGTACATTATAGAAGTTTGCACCCATGATGTCCATTTTGTTAACAAATGCCATTCTGGGTACGTTGTAGTTGTCAGCCTGACGCCATACAGTTTCGGACTGAGGTTCTACACCGCCTTTTGCGCAGAATACGCAAACGGCACCGTCCAGTACACGCAGGGAACGTTCAACTTCTACTGTGAAGTCAACGTGACCTGGTGTGTCAATGATGTTGATTCTGTTTTCATTCCACTGACAAGTTGTCGCTGCGGAAGTAATTGTGATACCTCTTTCCTGTTCCTGTTCCATCCAGTCCATGGTTGCTGTACCTTCGTGGGTATCACCGATTTTGTAGTTACGGCCTGTGTAGAACAGAATACGCTCTGTAAGTGTTGTCTTACCTGCGTCGATGTGTGCCATGATACCAATATTTCTGGTTTTGGCCAGCGGGAACGCTCTGTTTGCCACGCTTACTCCTCCTTCGTGTCATACTAAAATCGGGCAATACCCGAAAAAACTGTCAATCAGTCTTTTCGGGCTTGCCTTGATCCATAAGTTTCTTAGTTTAAAATTACCATTTGAAATGAGAGAAAGCTTTGTTTGCTTCTGCCATTTTGTGTGTTTCGTCTTTTTTCTTGCAAGCGCCGCCAGCATTGTTCAGCGCGTCCATGATTTCAGCTGCCAGACGATCTACCATAGTTTTTTCGCCACGTTTTCTAGAGTAAACTGTCAGCCATCTCAGACCCAGAGTCTGTCTTCTTTCAGGTCTGATTTCCATGGGAACCTGGTAAGTAGCACCACCTACACGGCGAGCTTTAACTTCCAGTACGGGCATGATATTGCCCAGTGCTTCTTCAAATGCTTCCAGGGGTTCTTTACCTGTTTTTTCTGCTACTTTGTCGAATGCACCATAAACGATTTTTTCAGCAACACCTTTCTTGCCGTCCAGCATAATGCTGTTGATCAGCTTTGTAACCAGCTTGCTGTTGTAAATAGGGTCTGCTAAAACCTCTCTTTTTGCAACATGTCCTTTTCTTGGCACGATTCTTCCCTCCTTAATGAATAATGATATTCTCGGTACTTCACAGGACTTTTCGCCTGTGTTTTCATGCCTTATCTCTCAACTTATATCCGTCCTTCTAAGCAATCGCAGATTGTATTGATTGGTATAAGGCATTTCTTCTTTTTACGATGATTGAATTACTTCTTGGATGCTTTAGGGCGTTTAGCGCCATATTTGGAACGCGCCTGCATTCTGTTAGCAACACCTGCTGTATCCAGTGTACCTCTGATGATGTGATAACGAACACCAGGAAGGTCTTTTACTCTACCGCCTCTGATCAGAACAACGGAGTGTTCCTGCAGGTTGTGGCCTTCACCGGGGATGTAAGCTGTTACTTCAATCCCGTTGGAAAGACGAACTCTGGCAATCTTTCTCAAAGCGGAGTTAGGTTTTTTAGGTGTAGAAGTTTTTACTGCTGTGCAAACACCGCGTTTCTGAGGAGAAGAAACATCAGTTGCTTTCTTCTGCAGAGAGTTCAGGCCTTTCTGCAAAGCGGGTGCTGTGGATTTTTTCTCAACAGTCTGTCTGCCTTTTCTTACTAACTGGTTAAACGTTGGCATTAAAATGCACCTCCTTATAGAATCTCATACGTTCTGCTCTTGCATTATTTCAGTATGCTTGATGTCGCGTCTTAGAAGCCGCTTAGAAAACTTCCAGCCCGCAGACACTAGAAAATTTTATCACCCCAAAAATCAAAAGTCAATACCCTTTTCCCCTGAAAACCCTTGATTTTACGCAGATTTTACCCTTTTCGGCTTTGTATACAAAAAATCTCTGTAAAACACCGCATTTCACCGACAAAATCCCCGAAAGCCTTTGTTTCCGGCACTTTACGCTGCTAACGCAAAAAAATGGATACAACCCTTTGGGGATTGTATCCATTTTGTTCATTTTCTATACGCCATCTTATACCATTTCATCTTCGTCGATATAAGTGCCGTCAGCCTGATAATCCTGCGCATCTTCGGTCTGTTCTGTTTCCAGTTCGATGTTGCGGTAACGGCTCATGCCGGTACCAGCGGGAATCAGCTTACCGATGATAACGTTTTCTTTCAGACCAATCAGTGGATCGATCTTGCCTTTGATCGCTGCTTCTGTCAGAACTCTTGTTGTTTCCTGGAAGGAAGCTGCGGACAGGAAGGAATCTGTTGCCAGGGATGCTTTTGTGATACCCAGCAGTACACGGGAACCTTTTGCAGGTTCTTTGCCTTCTGCTTCCAGAGCTGCATTTGTGTTTTCAAATGTCAGCCAGTCAACCAGAGAGCCGGGCAGGAAATCTGTATCGCCGTTTTCTTCGATCTTGACACGTTTCAGCATCTGACGAACGATAACTTCGATATGCTTGTCGCTGATTTCTACACCCTGCAAACGGTATACACGCTGTACTTCCTGAATCATATAGTCCTGAACGCCTCTCAGGCCTTTGATCTTCAGAATGTCGTGAGGGTTTACGCTACCTTCTGTGATTTCATCACCGGCTTCAATGATGTCGCCGTCGTAAACTTTGATTCTGGAACCGTAAGGAATCAGATAATCTTTTGTTTCGCCTGTTTCAGGGTTTGTGATGATAACTTCACGTTTTTTCTTGGTATCGTTCAGTGTTACATGGCCGCCAAATTCTGCGATGATTGCAAGACCCTTAGGTTTTCTTGCTTCAAACAATTCTTCGACACGAGGAAGACCCTGTGTGATGTCATCGCCGGCGATACCGCCAGTATGGAATGTACGCATTGTCAGCTGTGTACCGGGTTCACCGATGGACTGCGCCGCGATGATACCTACGGATTCACCGATACGTACATATCTGCCGGATGCCATGTTGGCACCGTAGCATTTTGCACAGATACCAACTTCGGAACGACATGTCAGTACAGTTCTGATCCAAACTTTCTTGATACCTGCTTTTTCCACTGCTTCTGCCTGATCTACTGTGATCATGGTGTCAGCAGGAACAATGATTTCGCCTGTTTCAGGATGGATGATGTCATATGCAGACCATCTGCCGCGGATACGATCCTGCAGATCTTCGATGACTTCGTTGCCATCCATGAAAGCGGAAATTTCCATACAAGGTGTTTCGATGTTTCTGCCTTCGCAGCAGTCCCATTCTCTAACGATAATATCCTGAGATACGTCTACCAGACGACGTGTCAGGTAACCAGAGTCGGCTGTCTTCAGCGCTGTATCGGTCAGACCTTTACGCGCACCGTGAGCGGAAATGAAGTATTCCAGTACGGACAGACCTTCACGGAAGTTCGCTTTGATAGGCAGTTCGATGATACCGCCGTTAGGGGATGCCATCAGACCACGCATACCAGCCAGCTGTTTGATCTGTCTGTTGGAACCACGGGCACCGGAGTTGGCCATCATGAAGATGTTGTTGTATTTACCCAGACCAGCCAGCAGCGCCACAGTGATCTTATCATCGGCAATGTTCCAAGCTTCGATAACTTTCTGGTGACGTTCTTCGTCTGTCATCAAACCACGACGGAATTTTCTGGTGATCATATCTACTTTTGCTTCCGCTTCTGCCAGATATTCCGCTTTTTCCTTAGGAATTTCCATATCGGATACGGATACAGTCATAGCTGCTCTTGTGGAGAATTTGTAACCCAGGGATTTGATCTTATCCAGTACATCAGCTGTCTGTGTTGCACCGCAGCGGTTGATGCACTTGTTGATGATCTTACCGATAGCTTTTTTATCTACCAGGAAACCAACTTCGTAGTCAAATTTGGTTTCGTCATCTGTTCTGTCAACGTAACCCAGATTCTGAGGAATTGCTTCGTTGAAGATGATGCGGCCAACGGTAGCTTTTACCAGTCTGGTTTCTTTTACGCCGTTGAATTCCATGGTTCTTCTAACTTTGATAACTTCCTGCAGATAGATTTCATGGTTATCATAAGCCAGCATCGCTTCTTTTTCATCTTTAAATACTTTGATGATAGGATCGCCTTTGGCAACGATTACATTGCCTTCTGCATCCAGAATATCTTCTTCGTATTTTTTATTCAAATCTTCTCTTTCCAGTGTCAGGTAATACATACCCAGGATCATATCCTGAGAGGGTACGGTTACGGGAGCACCGTCGGAAGGTTTCAGCAAGTTGTTAGGAGAAAGCAGCAGGAATCTGCATTCTGCCTGTGCTTCTACGGACAGTGGTACGTGAACCGCCATCTGGTCACCGTCGAAGTCAGCGTTGTACGCTGTACATACCAGAGGATGCAGTTTGATTGCACGGCCTTCTACCAGTACGGGTTCAAATGCCTGGATACCCAGTCTGTGCAGGGTTGGGGCACGGTTCAGCATAACAGGATGTTCTTTGATGACATCTTCCAAGATGTCCCAAACTTCTGTCTGAAGTCTTTCTACCATTCTCTTAGCGGATTTGATGTTGTGAGCCAGACCATCTTCCACCAGTTTCTTCATTACAAAAGGTTTGAACAGCTCGATAGCCATTTCTTTCGGCAGACCGCACTGGAAAATCTTCAGTTCTGGGCCTACAACGATAACGGAACGGCCGGAGTAGTCAACACGTTTACCCAGCAGGTTCTGACGGAAACGACCCTGTTTACCTTTCAGCATATCGGACAGAGATTTCAGCGCTCTGTTGCCGGGGCCTGTTACAGGTCTGCCGCGTCTGCCGTTGTCGATCAGGGCGTCAACTGCTTCCTGCAGCATTCTTTTTTCGTTTCTAACGATGATGTCGGGTGCGCCCAGATCCAGCAGTCTTTTCAGACGGTTGTTTCTGTTGATAACACGTCTGTACAGATCATTCAGGTCACTGGTTGCGAAACGGCCGCCGTCCAGCTGTACCATAGGACGGATGTCGGGAGGAATAACCGGGATGGCATCCAGAATCATCCATTCAGGCTTGTTGCCGGATACACGGAAGCTTTCCACAACTTCCAGTTTCTTGATGATACGCACACGTTTCTGACCTGTGGTGTCGACGAGCTGTTTTTTCAGCTCGTCGGCTTCTTTTTCCAGATCAATGTCCTGGAGCAGTCTTTTGATTGCTTCCGCACCCATTGCTGCTTCAAAACGGTTGCCGTATTTATCGTATGCTTCTCTGTATTCTCTTTCGCTCAGCAGCTGTTTGTACTGCAGTTCTGTGTCCCCTGCATCCAATACGATATAAGACGCAAAGTACAGAACCTTTTCCAGTGCTCTGGGGCTCATGGAAAGAATCAGACCCATTCTGGAAGGGATACCCTTGAAGTACCAGATGTGGGAAACGGGTGCAGCCAGTTCGATGTGACCCATTCTTTCTCTTCTAACCTTTGCCTTTGTTACTTCAACGCCGCAGCGGTCGCAGACAACGCCTTTGTAACGGATTCTTTTATATTTCCCACAGTGGCATTCCCAGTCCTTTGTGGGCCCAAAAATTCTTTCGCAGAACAGACCGTCTTTTTCAGGTTTCAGTGTTCTGTAATTGATGGTTTCGGGTTTCTTTACTTCGCCTCTGGACCATTCATGGATTTTTTCAGGAGAAGCCAATCCAATCTTAATGGAATCAAAAACAATTCCCTGTTCTGTGTTTTGTGTGCTCATGGGCTTGTTCTCCTTTCTTATTCTTCGTCATAATCGTCCAACAGTTCTTCGCCGCCGGCATAATCGTCGGACAGCAGATCGCTGTTGTCGTGTACGGTGCCTTCTTCATCATCAAAGAGGAAGTCCACCAGTTCTTCTTCAGCTGTCATAGGTCTGGGACGACGGAATTCATCGTCTTCGCCTTCAAAGCCGTCGATATTTACATTCAGATCATCCACATCTTCAATGGATTCCTTGATTTCTACTTCAGTCTGGTCTTCACGCAGTACGCGGATATCCAGTGCCAAGGACTGCAGTTCTTTCAGCAGTACCTTGAAGGATTCAGGCACGCCAGGTTCGGGGATGTTTTCGCCCTTAACGATCGCTTCGTAAGTTTTTACACGACCTACGATATCGTCGGACTTCACTGTCAGGATTTCCTGCAGTGTGTAAGCTGCGCCGTATGCTTCCAGCGCCCAGACTTCCATTTCACCGAAACGCTGACCGCCGAACTGTGCCTTACCACCCAGAGGCTGCTGGGTAACCAGGGAGTACGGGCCAGTGGAACGTGCGTGGATCTTATCATCTACCAGGTGGTGCAGTTTCAGGTAGTGCATGTAACCGATGGTTACGCGGTTATCGAAGAATTCACCGGTACGGCCGTCACGCAGGGAAACTTTACCGTCTCTGCTGATGGCAACGCCTTTCCATTCTTCTCTGTGATCTCTGTTTGCATACAGTTCATCATAGATATCGCCTTCCAGCAGGGGTTTCCATTTTTCGGAGAATTCTTCCCATTCTGTGTTGACATAGTCGTTTGCCATTTCCAGTGTATCCATGATGTCGATTTCGTTTGCACCGTCGAATATGGGTGTGCTGATTTTCCAGCCCAGAACTTTTGCTGCCAGGGACAGGTGGGTTTCCAATACCTGCCCGATATTCATACGGGAAGGAATACCCAGAGGGTTCAGTACGATGTCCAGTGGACGGCCGTTAGGCAGGAAGGGCATATCTTCCACAGGCAGTACACGGGACACAACCCCTTTGTTACCGTGACGACCAGCCATCTTGTCGCCGACGGAGATTTTACGTTTCTGTGCAATATAAACTCTTACCAGCTGGTTAACGCCGGGACCTACGTCGTCGCCGTTTTCTCTGGTAAAGATCTTAACGTCTACAATGATACCTGTTTCACCGTGAGGTACACGCAGGGAAGTATCTCTAACTTCTCTTGCTTTTTCACCGAAGATTGCACGCAGCAGTCTTTCTTCTGCGGTCAGTTCGGTTTCGCCCTTAGGTGTTACTTTACCAACCAGGATGTCGTTGGGGTGTACTTCCGCACCGATGCGGACGATACCTCTTTCATCCAGGTCACGCAGTGCGTCTTCGCCTACGTTAGGGATATCTCTTGTGATTTCTTCAGGCCCCAGTTTTGTATCTCTGGCGTCTGCTTCAAATTCATTGATATGAACGGAAGTATATATGTCGTCCTGCACCAGTTTTTCACTGAGCAGAACCGCGTCTTCGTAGTTGTAACCTTCCCATGTCATGAAACCAATCAGAGGGTTTTTACCCAGTGCCAGTTCACCCTGACAAGTGGAAGCGCCGTCGGCAATGATCTGACCTGCTTCAACTCTGTCGCCTACGTTTACGATAGGTTTCTGGTTCAGGCAGGTGCTCTGGTTACTTCTCTGATATTTAATCAGTTTGTATGTGTCACGCATGGATTCATCGTTGCGGATCACAATTTCGTTTGCGGAAACTCTTTCTACAACACCGCTGTTTTTCGCGATAGCGCAGATACCGGAGTCTTTCGCTGTTTTGTATTCCATACCGGTACCAACGATAGGAGAGTCAGTTACCATCAGAGGTACAGCCTGACGCTGCATGTTGGAACCCATCAGCGCACGGTTCGCGTCGTCGTTTTCCAGGAAAGGAATCAGCGCTGTTGCAACGGATACCATCTGTTTAGGAGATACGTCCATCAGGTGGATCTGGCTTCTGTCAACTTCGATGATGTCTTCACGGTGACGACCGGTTACTTTCTTATGAACGAAGTGGCCTTCTGCATCCAGAGGTTCGTTGGCCTGCGCTACGTTGTAGTTTTCTTCTTCGTCAGCGGTAACGTAAATGAACTCGTCTGTTACGCGAGGTTCGTCGCCGCTCTGGTCTACTTTTCTGTAAGGCGCTTCAATGAAACCGTATTCATTGATGCGGGCAAATGTTGCCAGTGTATTGATCAGACCGATGTTAGGACCTTCTGGTGTTTCGATAGGACACATTCTGCCGTAGTGAGAATGGTGAACGTCTCGAACTTCGAAGCCTGCTCTTTCTCTGGACAGACCGCCGGGGCCCAGTGCGGACAGACGTCTCTTAGTTGTCAATTCACTCAGAGGGTTGTTCTGGTCCATGAACTGAGACAGCTGGGAGGAACCGAAGAATTCCTTGATAGCAGCTGTTACAGGACGTACGTTGATCAGAGCCTGAGGTGTTACCACAGCCAGATCCTGTGTTGTCATTCTTTCACGAACTACTCTTTCCATTCTGGACAGACCGATACGGAACTGGTTCTGAAGCAGTTCCCCTACGGAACGGATACGTCTGTTGCCCAGATGGTCGATGTCGTCCACGTTGCCGTAGCCGTAATCCAGCTGCATCACATAGTTGATGGAAGCCATGATGTCTTCCAGTGTGATGTGCTTAGGCACCAGTTCGTGGATGTTTTCTTTGATGGCAGCTTTCAGTTCTTCAGCTGTTGTGTATTCGTTCAGCAGCTGTTCCAGCACAGGGAAGTAAACTCTTTCTTTGATGTTTACATCTTCTGCTGTCAGACCGAATTCTTCCAGATATGCATCAATTGCAACTGCACGGTTTGTCAGGATTTTTACTTTTCTTTCTTCTACTTCAATATACAGGTGGTCGATACCGCTGTCCTGGATAGTATCGCACAGTTCCATTGTCAGCACTGCGCCTTCTTCAGCCAGAACTTCCCCTGTCATAGGGTCAACCACTGCTTCCGCCAGTTTTGCACCGCGGATTCTGTTTCTCAGAGCCAGTTTCTTGTTGAATTTGTAACGGCCTACTTTTGCCAGGTCATAACGTTTGGGATCGAAGAACATGCCGCGCAGCAGGGATTCAGAACTTTCCACTGTGGGAGGTTCGCCGGGACGCAGCTTTTTATAGATTTCGATCAGACCTTCTTCATAAGATTTGGAAACGTCTTTTTCCAGAGTCGCCAGAATCTTAGGTTCTTCACCGAACAGGTCAATGATTTCCGCGTCGGAGCCAATGCCCAGGGCACGGATCAGCACTGTTACGGGAACTTTTCTGGTACGGTCAACTCTTACATAGAATACGTCGTTGGAGTCTGTTTCATATTCCAGCCAAGCGCCTCTGTTGGGGATAACAGTTGCGGAAAGCAGCTTTTTCCCAACTTTGTCAAAATCAGAAGCATAGTAAATGCCGGGGGAACGAACCAACTGGCTGACGATAACACGTTCTGCGCCATTGATTACGAAAGTACCGGTCTCAGTCATCAGCGGAAGATCACCCATGAAGATCTCATGCTCACTGATTTCTTCCTTCTCCTTGTTATAAAGGCGAACCTTAACCTTAAGAGGTGCTGCAAAGGTAGCATCTCTCTCTTTACACTCTTCGATAGAATACTTCACGTCGTCCCTGCAGAGTTCAAAATCCACAAATTCCAGACTCAAGGAACCGCTGTAGTCAGCGATCGGAGAGATGTCGTCAAAGACTTCCTTCAAGCCTTCGTCTAAAAACCACTGATAGGAGTCCTTCTGGACCTCGATCAGATTGGGCATCTCTAAAACCTCTTCTTGTCTTGAATAACTCATACGCATAACCTTGGTACCGGCAATCGGACGTATTCTGTTCTTTTCCATTGACATTTCACCCCGTTCTTTCAGATTTAAAGCCTATTTTGCGTCGGCAACAATGCAGTATATATAAACGCCAGTTTTTTGGCATGACAAATAAGCATGGTACCGCACAATAGTGCACTATCCATAATAGCACAATGTTAGAAATACGTCAAGGAAATATTTTGAATTATTTAAAAAGAATAGATATTTTTAAAAATTA
>OGEQ01001811.1_pt1 | contig 16121 bp, 13 predicted proteins | sample 1570731 | NCBI WGS metagenome assembly OGEQ01 (sample SAMEA2582132, study PRJEB24529) | metagenome | biome: Human gut stool | place: China | collected 2011
CATGTTTCTTTCCATTTCAGCAGGTACGATTTTTTATATGTTTTTAGTGCAAAAAATCTTTATCTAAGGGAATGTTGAGCGAAATAAAAATTTCTTGATGTTGCAATCGGTTGCCTTTATTTCGCCTCTTTTCCTCAATTCCGAAATCTTTTATGATGCCACCTCAATCATTGTTGACGGAGAGATTTATGGAATTTAATTTCATCGAATTATTGGGTTATTTGGCAACATTCTTTGTGGCTGCGTCTTTTTTATTTAAATCGATTGTTCATTTGAGAGTTGTTAATGCAATTGGATCGGTACTTTTTGTCGTTTACAGTTTGATCATCAAATCTTATCCAGTTGCGCTTCTAAACGCATTCTTAGTTTTCGTTAACTTATATCAACTTTATCGTTTGAAAAAAGAGCAGCCGGCATCAAAAGTGCTTAAATAATTGACAGCACTTTTCCACGATTTACCCCCATATTTGATATAAAGCAATCACCAGTGGCATAGTAAACATACAAAGTAGCGTCGTTACACCATAAATGGCGCAGGCTTTCTGTGGATTGTTGTTATAAATCACCGCCATTTGTGTCACAGTTGAAGCGGATGGGCTCGTGGTTGCTAAAAAGCTAATCAACACAATAATTTCCCCTTTTTCAGCCCAATGTACAAACCCAATCAACTTTATTAATACCAATAATGCAATCGGAATAAGTAACAAGCGCAAAAGTGTGACTAAATAAATGCGTTTGGATGATACGATGCTCCGTAAAGGAATTGCCGCAATCAGCATACCCGCAACAAGCATGGCATTCGGACCAATAAACAAGCCAATCGAAGAGAGTGTACCATTGATAATACTTGGTAATTTAATTTGAAAAGCAAATAAAAATGCTCCGACGAGAATTGACCAAATATTGATGTTTTTGGCAATCATCTTCAAGGATAAATTTCCTTTTCCTACAATAATCAAACGGCAATGCGTCCAAAATAGAAAGGTTTGCACCACAATGAAACAGCTAGCGTAGATGACCCATTCTTTGCCAAATAGCGACATCACAATCGGAATAATTAAGTTGCCAGAATTGGAATAAATGGAAGTGGCATGTTCAATAGGATCAAGGTTTAATAGGCGCTTTAACAGACTGCCAATAATAATCAGAATAACCTGAAGAAACACCGCCATAAGCAGTGAAAGCTGTAAACCTTGCAAGATTTCAGGCGTGTAATCAATTTGAAAGGCTTCAATCATCACTGCAGGACTGATGACATAAAGCCCAATAACGGAAAGCGTCTTGCTATCTTCAGATTTTAATAATTTTGATTTAACCAACCCATAACCAATAAGCACAATAAGTGTCAGTTCAATAATTTTAGTGCCGAGTAAAAAAGCGATGTCCATAGTGAATTCTGATGAGAAAAGTTGTTGTTATAAAAGAAGAAAAGGGCAAAATAATTTGCCCTTTAAATTGATTTAGGTTACTCCCATTCAATTATCTTCTTTTAAGTTAAGTTATTGATTTATAGTCAAATAAATCAGGCTTTAAATCTATTATACCGTCAAAAGCACCGTCAATTTGAAAAATCAAGTTTGATTGCCTGAAAAATGAACAAATTGTTGTTGGGGAATTTTGGAAAACATTTTTTTCTAAAAAATATGCACCTTATTCACCAGTAACTTTTATCTGAATAAAAAGCAAAAATTGCTTTTATAATCATTCGTTAAATAGTATTGTGTTTTAGATGTGAGTATTTAGTAGTTGTAAATCTGACGGAGAATATTGAACATGTTTGATGAAAGCAATAAATTGCTTACCAATGCAATAGACACAATAACGTTTCTTGAAGAATTGATTCCTAGTATTGGGAATGAAATGAATACTGTTCTAAAAGAGGCAATAGAACTTGCTAGAAATTTGAGTGAAGAAAATCAAGCAACTTTGCTAATAAAATATAGTGAATATGGCAGCTATTACGAACAACTTGAATTGGCGAGAGGAATATATTCTCGATTAAAAGGCGAGCGTTTTGAACCGTTTCCAATGATTACTCTTACCGAGTTAATCGAGAATATTAAGCAAGAACAAGGTGGAGTGAATTAGTTTTTATTTCATAAAAAGCACCTTAAATTCTTCTATATCTTTAAAGTGTACATTTGTCTGAAAGCCCTGTTTCCGCTTGGTTCTTTTATACTCGAATGTACACTTATTTTGTTTTAGCCCTTGCTGCATTGCTTTAGCAAAAAATGGTAATGTAACTTTATAGGCTAAATTATTAGCTCTTAAAAAAGTTAAGTATGCAGAATAAAGCGTATTCTTCCAATTTTTACTGTTTGCATTTCCCACAAAAAGCCCATTAGTATCAGCAGTCGTTTGAAAATAGCTGCAAAATTCAGTAATAGGATCTGAAAGTTGCTTGATCTCTAGAGCCTCATTACTTCGTTTATGCTCTAGTAAAATCTCTCTTGCTTTCAATGGATTATCTGAAAATAGGCTAAGTAAATGCTGTATTATACTTGGTATTTCAGCCTTAATCTTTTGGCTTATTTGTAAATCTCGTTCGTTGTCAGGTACAACACGAGAAAGATGAATAATCACACGCCTACGTTCAATTCCTCCACTTCTATCAATAAATTTAGTGGGTTCATTATTAACAATAAGGACGACAGCTCGGCAAATAATACTTATTGGATCTTTGTATTTGGGTTCAACCCGAATAAGATCTCCTCCTGTAATAGCTTTTAGCCCAGAACCTATTATTTTGTAACTAGGTTGATCGGGACAAATAATCAGTAATTTATCTTTTATAGGGTAACGTTCTTTGGGATTATCAAGATTGTTAAGATTCAGAGAAATGACATTATCTAAGCCAACCATCTGCATGCAAATATCAGTTAATACTGATTTCCCTGTTGCACCTTCCCCTGTAATTTCAATAAAGAGCTGCCAGTCGTAGCGATTACTCAGAACCATATAAAACAAGGCGAGTAAAACAGATTTTTTATTCTCATTGTTATCACAAGTAAAGTTTAGCCATCTATTAAAATAGGGGCTTTCTTGCTGTTTATTTTGATAAGGAAAGGGAAGAACAGAAAAAAGCCAATTATCAGGACTATGCTCCAATATTTCACCAGTTACTCGGTCAATGACTATATCCGAAAAACCGATTAAATCACGCTTGGATGTTTGCATAAGAGGAACATCGTATCTTAATAAGCTAAGATAATTATCTAGTTGTTTTTTAGTGTATTTGGCTTTAACCGTTTTAAGAAAGGAAATTAACCTAGAGGTTAATTGATATTCATCAATAGGTTTCCAAATAGCTTGTTCGTAACAATAAAATTGTTTGGTCTCTTTGTTGTAAGAGTAGTGCTCCTTTGAATTCTCTAGAAAGAGTTTTGGAACATCTGCTTCATTAAATTTTACTGAGGCCTCAATTTCTGCAAATTGAATAGCCTGACCATCACGAATACGTTTAAGATAATTACTTAAATTTTCTTTGATAGATAGAGTATCATCCAATAGAACCAATGTTGAAACATCAGAAAGGGTCGCAATACTTTGGCAAATCAATGAAATGTGTATATTGCTTAACTCACCAAGTTGGATTACTTTAGCTGCTCGTTTTTCTTGCCGCACAATCCGTAAATTTGGCAGTTTTTCTAGTTGCTCATCACCTAAGATGATAAATTTTTTGGTTTTATCTAAAGATAGACAATCAGAAAGCATTTCATGGTAGAGCTTATTCCATGCTAGCGTGCCTGCTAGAATAAAAGTTTCATCAAAGGGATCTTTCAGTTGGTATTCATAAAAAGGGGCTTTTTGAATACTCATATTACCCCCTTGTAGATTTTTTTGATTCAATCCAGGCTAGAACTTCATTTAAAGAGTATCGAACGGAATATCCCCCAATCTTAATGGATTGAGGAAAATCTCCTGTTTTAGATAGTCGCCAAATAGAAGTACTAGATAAACCTGTCAGCTTTGATACTTCAGATTTACGAATAAATTTATCAGTAGGTTGAATGATTTGTTCCATAATAATTACCTGCAGTAAGTTGAACTAACTTGTAACGACTTGTTACAGCAGGAAATCCTATGTGGAAGTATTCAAAACGTCTTTTCAAATGCTTAATTTTAACTTTTGAAAAATATAACTCATTGATCTTTCTTGTTTATTTTGTTGGCTATTCCAAACCATACGTTTACAGTCGTTTTACAGAAATTAACTCGATCACGTAGTTCTTCATCTATAAATGAACTAATTTCATCTTGAGTAAATCCACGTTTTTTTAGAAATATTAGTATTCCTTTTATTACTAACAATAAATTTCGAGACGATGGTAGATTTTTAAATGCAGTTTCAAGATTTTTCTTATACATATTAAGAAAGTAATCAATAATCTTGCGTAAAAGCCAAACATATCCAGTTAGAGCAAATGCGTAGGAAAAGAATTCCCATACAGTTAGGGAATTAATATATAAATAGTAGGCGATTAGAAACATAATAGGTAAAAGAAAATAGGTAAGTACAGTTGCAAGTAATCCTAATTTTCCCCAGTTAGAAAACTCTTCACAATCCAATAGAGTGTAAGGTTTTGAAGCGGACTTTTTGTATAAATATTGAATATATCGTGTGCTTGAATATTCGTATAAAGTTTTCATGATTATTGTTCCAATTAAGTTGTATAGAATAAGGGCAAGTACACACAACGATATCGCTGTGAACTTGCAAGGGAATATCCCTTGACCCTTTTATTTCAGTGCTACGCGGATTATAATTCCATATAACTTTATTCATTATCAAATATTTATGACAGACCAGCAAATACTACACAAACAACTTTGGAATATCGCTAACGAATTACGTGGCAAAATGGGTGCAGATGAGTTTCGTGATTACATTCTAGGCTTTATTTTCTATAAATATCTTTCTGATAAAGCGGTGAAATTCGCTAATGAATTACTTGATGGGGAAGGTATCACTTTCACAGAGCTTGATGATAACAACCCTGAGCATCAACGCTATATTGCAGAAATTGCTAAAAATTCAATTGCTGAAGTTGGCTTTTCACTTACTCCTAACCAGCTTTTTCATACTATTTCTGAACGAGGTAAACAAGGCTCATTTATTTTGGATGACCTTGATAAAACGTTAAAAGCAATTGAACGAAGTACACTTGGTACCGATTCTGAAGAGGATTTTGCAAAATTATTCGAAGATTTGGATTTGAATTCTAGCAAACTGGGAAATTCAGCAAATGACCGTAATGAGTTAGTCGTTAAAGTATTGAATCATTTAGATGGTATTGATTTTGATTTAACTAACACTGAAAAAGATGTGTTAGGTGATGCTTATGAGTATTTAATTGCACAATTTGCGAGTGGAGCAGGTAAAAAAGCAGGAGAGTTTTATACGCCACAGCCTGTTTCTACCTTATTGGCTCGTTTGGTTACACTCGGTAAAGACCGTTTAAAATCGGTTTATGATCCAACTTGTGGTTCAGGTTCACTTTTATTACGAGTTAAACGCCAGGTAAAAAATGTCGATCGCATTTTTGGGCAAGAGATGAATCGTACAACGTATAACCTTGCTCGAATGAATATGATTTTGCATGATGTTCATTTTGCCACTTTTGATATTAAGCAAGAAGATACGCTTACTCGTCCACAACATTTAGAACACCGTTTCGAAGCTGTTGTAGCAAACCCTCCTTTCTCAGCGAATTGGTCAGCAGATCCTAATTTTTCACAAGATCCTCGTTTTACTGGCTATGGCAAGTTAGCACCGAAAACTAAAGCAGATATGGCATTTTTGCAGCATATGTATTACCAATTAGAAGAGCATGGCACTATGGCTGTCGTGTTACCTCATGGTGTATTGTTTAGAGGTTCAAGTGAGGGAGTGATTCGTCAATATCTCATTAAAAATTTAAATGCAATTGACACTATTATCGGCCTACCAGCCAACATTTTCTATGGTACGACGATCCCAACTTGTGTATTGGTGTTGAAGAAAAAACGTAAGTGCGATGATATTCTGTTTATTGATGCTAGCAATGATTTTGAAAAACAAAAAACACAAAATGTGTTGTTGCCAGAGCATATTGATAAAATTATGCAAGCGGTTGAAAAACGTGAAAGTATTTCAAAATATGCGGAAGTCGTGCCATTCAGTCAAATTGAAGAAAATGATTTTAACCTAAACATTCCTCGTTATGTGGATACCTTTGAAGCTGAAGAAGAAATCGATCTTGTAAAAATTTCTGAAAAATTAACCGCCCTTTTATTAGAAACTAAACAAACAGACAAAGTTATTGCAGGATATTGTGATGAATTAGGAATTGTTTTTCCTTTTGCAGGAGGAAATCATGACTAGCCCCAAATTAAGATTCAAAGAATTTAGAGAGGAGTGGAAACTATATAAGCTAAAAGATAAAGCCTGTTTTTTAGCTGGTTATGCATTTGATAGTAACAAAATGGATAGTAAAGAAGGTAAATATCAATTGCTAAAGATGTCCAATGTTTATCAAAATCAACTCGACCTTACGAGAAATCCATCATATTGGAATGATATTGATAAAGGTTATGAACGTTGGCTTCTAGAACGAGGGGATATAGTTTTAACTTTAACAGGAACTGTAGGGAAAAAGGATTATGGTTATTCAATAGAGGTTCCTGAAAGTAATAAATTTTTATTGAATCAGAGGTTAGTTAGATTACGTCAAATTGATGGAGAGTCACTTTCTAAGTTCATAAAATATAGGATATCAACAGATCGTTTTTTTTATCATTTTTTTAATATTTCTAAAGGCGGTACTGGAAATCAATCTAATGTTAGCATTGAAGATTTAAAACTAATAGAAGTAAATTTTCCTAGTATTGATGAGCAAATAAAAATCGCAAACTTTCTCACTGCAGTGGATGAAAAGATCTCTCAACTAAATGAACAACACCAGTTAATGATTCAATACAAAAAAGGTGTGATGCAAAAAATCTTTAGCCAAGAAATTAGGTTTAAAGATGATGATGGAGAAGAGTTTGGGGAGTGGGAAGAAAGAATTCTTGAAGACGTTTCAATTATTATAATGGGGAGTTCTCCAAAATCTGAAAATTATAATGAATTGGGAATCGGCTTACCCTTATTACAAGGTAATGCTGACATAAAGAATAGAAAATCATGTCCTAGAAATTTCACAACAGAAATAACCAAAGAGTGTTATGTTGGCGATATTTTAATGAGTGTTAGAGCGCCAGTTGGTTATGTGGCAAAAGCTATGCATGATGCCTGTATTGGAAGAGGTATTGCTGCGATTAGGGTAAAGGAAAATAATAATCAAGAATTCCTATATCAATACTTAATATACATGGAAGATATATGGGGGAGATTCTCTCAAGGAAGTACATTTGATTCAGTAAATAGTGAGCAGATCAAAAAATTATCTCTTTTTATTCCTTGTTTACAAGAGCAAACAAAAATTGCAGATTTTTTAACTAAACTTGATGATAAAATCGAAAAACTAGCTTTGCAATTAGAGCAAGTTAAAACGTGGAAAAAGGGACTACTACAACAGATGTTTGTATAGTATGAAGAGTCTTCGGGGAATAGGGTTATGGAAGAAAAAAAGATTACTTTAATAGATTATACAGGAAAAGAGTTTTCATTTTCTGAAACTGATAAATGCGTCAGTTTTTTGAAGGAAGAAATTGATTTTTGGCGAAATATATCTGCTCAATATAAGATTAAGAATGAAAGTAAATATTATAAATTATTATCTAATCATGATATGGAGTCTTTAATATCTAAAAATAGTGTTGAGAAAATTATCAATGATCTTATTGGTAATATTTATTTTCATACTGCTAAATATTCGGATAACCACCTTATTAATGCATACAATAAAGGAAGGGAGGATGAATCAATTGAACCCATAAAAAAATTTTTTAAAGGTGAAGGTAAAATTTCTTTAGAGTGGTTGTATAGTAAGCATTTCTTTACACTAGAATTTTGTCATTGTGTGGCTCAGTATGGAGATATCGCTGGAGATGTATTTCTAAATTATATTCTTAATAAGAAAATTACAATTGAACATTTAGATTATAATAATTTTAATGGTTTAATAGCTGCTTTTAAGGCTATAAATCTGGACGAGCTTGGATACAATAGGCTTGATAAAATTGCTACAGAATTCGGTAATAGAAAAGATCTATTAGAAATGGAGATATCTAATATTAAATCAGAATATCGCTTATGGAAAGATACAACATCGAAAGAGCTTAAAGACAAGTTAGAGTATATTGAAATTTGTAAAACAAGTTGTGACAGTACATCAAAACAAATTGATGATACATTAAAAGAAACAAATACTAAAGCTAAACTACTAGAAAAAACTTATGCAGATAAGTTACGCCTATCGAAGCCAGCTCAATATTGGAATGACTCAGCTAGAAATTTCAGAACGCAGGCAAGATGGTTAGAGCTATTGACTTTGTTTTTTATCATAGCCCCAATAGGTCTGTTATTTTCTTGTGGAAAAGAGTTTATCGACGCATGGTTTTCATCTGATCCAAATGCGAATATAACCTATAACATTCCGAGAATGGGAATTGTTGTTTTTATACTAGCAATTTACACTTATCTTGTTAGATTACTAGCTAAATTAGCGTTTAGTGCATTGCATCTTATGAGAGATGCTCAAGAGAGAGAACAGTTGACCTATGTATATTTGTCTTTGATTAATGAAAATGGTATAGATGAAAAATCAAGAGATATTGTACTACAAGCTTTGTTTAGCCGTACTGAAACTGGTTTATTAGCTAATGAAAATGGACCAACGATGCCACTTTCTGATGTTTTACAGGCAATGAAAAAGTAAGAGCTCTAGAATAGAAAAATAATGAATCAATCCGAACAACAACTAGAACAAGCTTTAATCGCTCAGCTTTCAAGCTCTGGCTATAAGACGGTTACGATTAAAAATGAAGTTGATTTATTACTCAATTTGAAAACGCAAATTGAGTGTTTTAATCAGTTACCTTCTTTGTCAGAAAATGAATGGAAGCAGATTTTAAGCTATTTGAGTAAAGGCAGTTCTGCGTTTGAATGTGCAAAGTTATTGCGAGATAAATGTCCGATCAAATTTGATGATGGTTCTACCCGTCATATTCGTTTTTTATCAGAACAAGCAGACGAAAATATTTTTCAAGTTACCAATCAAATCTCGGTAGATAACCGAGCTAATCAAAGAAGCCACCGTTTTGATGTGACGATTCTAGTCAATGGTTTACCATTAGTGCAAATTGAACTAAAACGTCGTGGTGTAGAAATAGCAGAAGCCTTTCATCAAACTCAGCGTTATATTCGTGAAGCTTATTGGGCAGGACAAGGATTATTCAACTATATTCAGCTTTTTGTGATCAGTAATGGCGCAAACACCAAGTATTACAGCAATCAAACTAAAAATATTGAATTTGCTTTTTCCTGGACGAATGAAACGAATCATAAAATTAACGAATTAATGCATTTTGCTGAAGTGTTTTTATCTCAACATCATTTAATTGAGATGATTTCACAATATATGGTTATTTTAGAAGATGCCAAACGCCTAATGGTGATGCGACCTTATCAGATTTATGCTGTAAAAAATATTATTAAACATATCCATACTAGAGCTGATAATGGTTACATTTGGCACACCACAGGATCAGGTAAAACGCTTACTGCGTTTAAGGCCGCTCAATTGATTATGCAGATGCCTGATGTGGAAAAAGTGTTGTTTGTAGTCGATAGAAATGATCTCGATACGCAAACTGTACGTGAATTTAACAGGTTCAAAGAAGGCTGTGTAGATACAACAACGAATACAAATACATTGGTCAAGCAACTTGGCGAAAAACACGATAAATTGATCGTAACAACGCTACAAAAGCTTAATCGAGCGGTTTCAACAGAAGGTAACCAAGCCAAAATTGCTTATTTAAAAGATAAAAAAGTGGTATTCATTTTTGATGAATGTCATCGTAGCCAATTTGGTGAAACACACCGAAAAATTCGGGCATTTTTTAATAAAGCACAAATGTTTGGTTTTACGGGTACACCAATCTTTGATGATAATAGCCAAAGCCAAGCGGGCTTAAAGCTGACAACAGATTATCTTTTCCATAACCGTTTGCATCAATATGTCATTATGGATGCGATTCGAGACGACAATGTACTTCGTTTTCAAATTGACTATGTTGGAAAATTTGTTCAAAAAAGATTGATAGACAGCGACGTAGAAGTCGAAGCGATTGATACCCAAGAGTTGTTTGATAACAAACCTCGCATTGAAAAAATTGCACGTTTTATCATAGAGAATTTTGATATTAAAACTCGTAATCGAGAATTTACGGCAATGTTTTGCGTTAGCAGTGTGAAAATGCTGACACATTATTATGCAGCTTTTGAGAAAATTCTTGCTGAAAAAGCAGAGCAGGCCACTCAAAATGGCGAACATTTTGCAGATTTGAAAATTGCTACAATTTTTAGTTATGCCGCAAATGAAGCTGTTTCAGATGGTAGTGGTTTAATCGGTGAAGAAAGTACGGATTTGCCGGCTCAAATTAATGTTTCTAGTCGTGATCATCTCGATAATTATATTAAAAAATATAACCGCACTTTTAACACTAATTTTAACTCAGGCGATCGTTTTTATGATTATTACCGAGATATTGGTCAGAGAGTTAAAAATAAAGAGATTGATTTATTGCTCGTAGTGAATATGTTTCTAACGGGTTTTGACGCTCCAACACTTAACACATTGTTTGTAGATAAAAATTTAAAATATCATGGCTTAATTCAAGCATTCTCACGCACTAATCGTTTGTATAATGACAAAAAACCATTTGGTAATATAGTTTGCTTCCGTAACTTAAAACAAGCGACTGATGATGCGTTATCGCTATTTTCTAATAAAGATGCTAAGTCAATAGTACTTGTACCAGAGTTTGATGAAATTAAAACTGAATATAATCAAGCGGTAGGAGCATTACTCAAGATTACGCCAACGTATGAAAGTGTAGATGAATTATTGACCGAAGAAGATGAACTTGAGTTTATCAAGGCATTTCGGTTAGTTATGCGTTTGAATACTCAACTTTTAACATTTAGTGAGTATAATCAGGATGAAACTTTTCTAAATAAGTTAGATTATGCGAATTTTGCATCAAAATACATTGATTTGCGCCGAAAAGTGGATAAATACGTCAAAAAGCAAAAAGTATCAGTGCTAAATGATGTGGATTTCCAACTGGAATTACTGCATTCGGATAAAATCAATGTGGGTTATATTTTAGGTTTATTACAACGAGCTACAAAAACCAAAAATTTTGAGCAACGTAAACAATATGAAGCTCAAGTTTACGATTTATTAGCAACTGAAATCACGCTACAAAATAAGCAAGATCTAATTGCCAAATTTATTGATCAAAACATGCCGCATTTTGATGAAAAAACAAATGTGAATGAAGCATTTCAAACTTATTGGGATGCAGAGCGTGAACGAGCTTACAATGAATTTTGTGAAGCAGAAAACTTAAATAAAACTAATGTTAGAGCTTTATTAGAAAATTACCAACATACTAAACGTTTACCTCGCCAAGACGAAATGAAAGAGCTACCAAACTTTAAAGTTGGTTTATTCCAGCGTGAAAGCCTATTTAATAGCTTAGTTGCTAAAACTCGTAGTTTTATTGAAAGGTTTTACGTGGGTATGTAATGCAAGGTTCTGCCTTTAATAAACTTGCCGATAGCATAATTGGATAACCTTTTGGGCTATGCTTTACTTCAATTTGATAGATATTTTCAAGGTTTCCACTTTCAGAAAAATCTATCAAATTGTCCCTTGCCGTGTAGCGGTAAGGATTTTTCGGCGATGTGAATAAGGTTATTCGATATTTCTTTTCTGTTTTTATATCTTTAAAAAAGCAATTCAACGCACATTTTTTTCCCCAAGTTTTAAAAATGAGCTTAACAGTATGAAAGCCAACAGGGATATTTCTTTTATAGCTTTCAGGCTCTAACCCCCAATCTACGGCTTCTTCATAATCTATAACACGTTCATCACCAATATCGACGCCTTCTTCACCTTCGATAAATTCAATAAAATTACTCATTTTGTACTCCTATATTCTGATTTTGCAGTTCGGCTTTTGTACTATTTGTCGTTGTGCAAAAGTTCGTGCAATTGTTTTATTTGTGTTTGTAATGAGTTGTTGAGCTGCACTAATTGTTCGTTCTGATTGTTTAATTCGTTGTTCAGAAATCGTAATTGCTTGTTTTCGGTCAGTAAAATATGCAAATTCTGTTCTAACTCTATTAAATAATCGCTCAATGCGATGCTGAATTCGTTGAGCATATTCAATTCCTATTCTTTGTAGATCTCTAAAATGTAATTGCCATTTTGGCTTTGAAAGATTCTCCCTTGTTCTTTCGGAATTTTCAGCTGCAGAATTGATTTGTTCTCGAATAAATTCAATTTTGCAAGATCTTTGGCTTGTAATCGGCTGTATATCAGACTGTGGTTCTGCAAACCTGTTTGAGCCTTGTCTATCTTGTTGTTCAGATAAAATAGTGTAACGATTAAGATACTCGGTAGCATTAGACAAATTATGCTGATAATTAGGATTGGGCGAATTAACAAGCGGTTTAATTTCTGTATATTTTTGCTGATTAAATTCAGCTCTTCGTTGAAATAATTGCTCAAATGTTGTTTGTGCTTGTTTAATTCGTTCTCCAGTTCTTGATTGATATATCGCTGTTTCTCGCCTAAATTCTTCTGCAAATTCGCCGTTAAATTCTCTATGTTCATAGATCGCTCCTGACAAACGGATATTTTTCTTTAGGGCTGGATGACTTATTGAAATAGATTTTTCTGTCGTTCGTTCAATCTTAAAGCCACTTTGTTTTAGTAATTCAATAATATCTTCTCGAGATGAAATATGTTGTTGAGCAATGCCATCGGCAATAAGTGCGGTTAGATTCTCCTTAATTTTGGATTGGTGCATATCTGTACTAAATTCAAACTTACAAAGTTGCCTTTTTGTTGGATCGTGCGGATCGCTAAGCTGATATTGGTAATTTTGTAACTGCATCCAACTATCAAATAAGTGTTTATCATTACGATGAAAATAGGGTTGGTAGCGTTTGCCAGTAGTTAATTCAACATTGGGAATAAAGAAATTGAGTTCTAAACGCCCTTTATCTCTATGTTCAATCCAGCTGATGTTAAATTGTTCGCTAGTAAGCCCTGCAAAGACCATTTCTTCAAATTTTTCCATTAACTCTAATTTACTTTTCTTAGGTAAGTCGGCTTCTTCAAAAGATAGGCAACCTACTGTATATTTATTTGAAAATGCTAAACTTTGAGCTAATTCCAAAGATAGTTCAGGGTTACCCTTTAGTACGGTTGCTAACTCCCGATTTCTATCTTTATCTAGCAAATAATCAATACTTGCTTTTGCACTGCCTTTCCCTTTATTTTTGAATATTTTTATCAGCATATTGAATTTCTAATAACTGATCTAAGCTAGCACGAATAAGAGCTAATTCAGCTATGATTTTTAGTACATCGATCTGATTTTGGGCTTTATTCTGAATGTTAATGTATTTAGCAATTTGATTAAGATTTCCATTCAAACGTCCAAGCCAAGTAAGTAAGTTTTTATCTGTGTAGTGAATAGATTTTTTACTAATTTTTTTCCCAAGACATGTTTCACGGATCCAAGTAGCAAGTCGAGGGTAAAGGCAATTTTCTAACAGTTGATGATATTCATCTTCGCTTACTCGAATAATGATTTGCTTGGTTCGTTTATGCTGTTCGATCATAGAATTAGATTAACTTTTTTTATTTATTATAGCTATCTCTTTCTAAAAGAAAATAAGGTTAACCATATGATTTTAAATGGTAAACAAGTTGAAATGACTAGCGATAATTAGAAATGGAAAAATGTTAGTGAAGATTATGAATAGTCTATTGAAGGGTTATGTTGAATAAATGATGTGTTATTACTAAAAAGTGAATAAGGTGAATAGTTAATGAGAAAATAAATCTTAAGAATAAGAAAGCAAAAAATAGGTGAGTTTCCCCACCTAAATTATAAATCTTCACCTCTAATCCAGGTATCGACCATATCAGCCCATTTCTGCATCATATCTCGACGTTGTTCTGCATATTCGGCTTTATTATAAACAGCTCGAACACCTTGCTGTTCATGTGCGAGTGCTTTTTCAATCCAATCAGTATTAAAGCCTTTTTCATTTAGTAATGTTGATGCTGTACGGCGTAGATCATGAACAGTGAAAGGATCTATATGAATGCCTTTTTTATTCATCAATTCAACGGTTTCAGTGATCACTCGGTTTAGTGAAGATAATGAGACAGGCTTTAAACGACTTGTTCGAGATGGAATAATAAATTCAGAGTTCTCACAATAAATTTTAAAGGCTGTCAGAATTTCAAGTGATTGAGCAGATAAATAAACATTATGAGCTCTTCGAGCTTTCATTCTTTCACTTGGAATAGTCCAAATATTGCGTTGAAAGTCAAATTCATCCCATGTAGCGTTAACAAATTCACTTTTCCGAACCATTGTATAAAGGATGAATAAAACGCCCTTTCTTAGAGTAAAATATCGTTCAGTTTGATTTAATTCATTGAAAAATAAATGAATTTCTCTCGGGGTTAATGAGCGTTCTCTAGGTCGAAAAGTAGCTATTGATGAATTAGAAATACGTTCTGCTGGATTTTTAAAATTATACCCTTTAGAAATTGCATATTTATAGACAGCATTGAATAGATCCCGAACAAAAATTGCTGTAGAGGGAGCTCCCCGTTCTTTGATAATTTGGCAATGGTTGCGTATATCTTCAGAAGAAATTTCTATCATCAATTTTTTGGCGAAGTAGGGTGCAATCTCTCTTTGATAAGTCATTTTCCTTAGGTTTCTAGTACTTTCAGCAAATTCTGCTTCTGCAATATAGCGTATTGCGAAATCTTCAAAACGATCTGCATTTTTAATAGCATTTTTTAGTTTTCGTTTTTCAGCAGCGGGGGATATTCCGCTATTAACTAGTTTTCTAGCTTCTAATAATTTCTCCCTAGCCTCGGATAGTGTTAAACCGTCATCACCATATTTGCCAATAGACAGAGTTTCTCTACGGCCATTTATTCGATAATCATATCGAAACATAATAGTGCCAGTTGTAGATACGGCTACATATAGCCCATCACGATCTTGTACCTTATACAATTTTTCTTTGGCTTTTAACGCCTTAATTTTACTATCGGTGAGCATATTATTCTCCAATACCGTCGTTAAACTGACGGTATTCTTGATCTTGAAAAATTTTTTGTCAAACAGTACCGTCTAAAATACCGTCATAATTAAGAAATGGATAGAGAAGAGTAGAAATGAGATGAAATAAATAAAGCCTTGATATACAAGGCTTTATTTGAGTTATTGAAATAATTAGAAAGTATCTGAAAAAGTGATTTTTTATTCCCACTCGATAGTTGCTGGGGGTTTTCCGCTGATGTCGTACACGACGCGGGAAATGCCGTTCACTTCGTTGATAATGCGATTAGACACTTTGCCTAATAAATCATAAGGTAAATGAGCCCAATGTGCGGTCATAAAATCGATTGTTTCTACTGCACGTAGTGAGATAACCCAATCGTATTTACGGCCATCGCCCATCACACCTACCGATTTCACCGGTAAGAATACGCTGAAGGCTTGACTGGTTTTTTCATACCAACCGCTATTGCGTAATTCTTCGATAAAGATTGCATCTGCACGGCGTAATAAATCGCAGTATTCTTTTTTCACTTCGCCTAATACACGTACACCTAAGCCTGGGCCTGGGAATGGGTGGCGGTTGATCATTTCAGCCGGTAAGCCTAATGCTAAACCGATTTTACGTACTTCGTCTTTAAATAATTCACGTAACGGTTCAACTAAGCCAAGTTTCATATAATCCGGTAAACCGCCTACATTGTGGTGTGATTTAATCACATGTGCTTTACCGGTTTTGCTTGCTGCCGATTCGATGACATCAGGGTAGATCGTACCTTGTGCCAGCCATTTCACATTAGTGA
>OGEQ01001824.1_pt1 | contig 16016 bp, 15 predicted proteins | sample 1570731 | NCBI WGS metagenome assembly OGEQ01 (sample SAMEA2582132, study PRJEB24529) | metagenome | biome: Human gut stool | place: China | collected 2011
ATAGCAAAAAGGCGCCTTTAGGGCGCCTTTTTACATTGGTGGGTCGTGCAGGATTCGAACCTGCGACCAATTGATTAAAAGTCAACTGCTCTACCAACTGAGCTAACGACCCACTCTGGCATTGCTTTGGGCTTGTTTGATATCCCTTGGCAACGGCGGCATATATTACTGATTTCAGAATTCAGCGCAACTAAAATTTCGATAAAGATCACTTAACTGCTGGCGATTCAGGCGACAAGACCAGAAATAACGCGATTTCTGGTCATGCCGTAATCAACCAAGAGCATTAAGTCGTTTTTGCGCTTGTTTCGCACCGTCGGTGCCGGGGAATTTATTGATCACCTGCTGGTAAACCGCTTTCGCTTTCGCGGTATCACCTTTGTCCTGCATGATCACGCCGACTTTAAACATCGCGTCAGGCGCTTTTGGCGATTTCGGGTAGTTCTTCACCACCGAAGCGAAGTAAAACGCCGCGTCGTCTTTTCTCCCCTTATTGTAGTTCAACTGCCCGAGCCAGTAGTTAGCGTTTGGCTGGTAGGTTGAATCCGGGTACTTTTTGACGAAGTTTTGAAACGCCACCATCGCGTCATCCTGGCGTGAGGCATCCTTCACCAGGGCAATAGCGGCATTATAATCGGTGTTCGCATCGCCGGTCATCGCCGGGGCGCCTGAGGTGGCCGCTGGCGCTGCGCTGGTGGCAGCCGCGCTCTGATCGCCAGAAGACGACGGAGCCTGCGCACCTGATGCCGCGCCGCCACCGCTGCTCAGACTATCTATCTGCAGCAGAATCTGTTTCTGGCGCTCAACGATCTGATTCAGCTGGTACTGGTTCTCCTGGATCTGCCCGCGGAGAGAATCAATGTCAGTCTGGTTATCAGAGAGTTGTTGCTGGAGTTGGGTTAAAAGCTGGCTGTGAGCATTGGAAATACGCTCGAGTTGAGTGACGCGGTCTTCGACCGAGCCTGAGCCGACACTACTGATTGGCGCCTGAGCAAAAGCGGCCCAGGGGGCCGCTATGCCAACCAGTAACGACAGACTCAATAAATGATGTCTGAAGTTACTGCTCATGCAATTCTCTTAGTAAACCAGTACGGCGCGACGGTTTTTGGCATATGCCGCTTCGTCATGACCCAGTACTGCTGGTTTTTCTTTACCGTAAGAAACGATGGAGATCTGATCGGCAGAAACACCTTTGCCTTGCAGATACATCTTAACGGCGTTAGCACGACGCTCACCCAGAGCGATGTTGTATTCCGGCGTACCGCGCTCATCCGCGTGACCTTCTACAGTCACTTTGTAGGACGGGTTGCTGCGCAGGAAGTTAGCGTGCGCGTCCAGCATAGCAGCGAAGTCAGAACGGATATCGTACTTGTCGAGATCGAAGTAAACGATGTTGTTCTGCTGCAGCTGCTGCATCTGCAGACGAGCTTGCTCTTCAGAAGACATGTTGCCGCCGTTACCGTTAGCGTCCATACCAGTGCCGGCACCCAGCATGCCTTCACCGCTCTGGTCGTTGCTGGCGTTCTTGTTAGAAGAACATGCCGCGATTGCCATAACCGGCAGAGCGATCATCAGCCCTTTCAGCACTTTGTTCAGTTGCATTTCTTTGATTCCTTTAATAATCAATTATTTATTATCACAGATACGGCGACCAGGCAGGCGATTTTACCTGTCCATCAGTTGCCGGAAGACGCGCTTTGAAACGCCCATCTGTAGAAACCAGATTCAGCACGGATCCCATCCCCTGAGAAGAGCTGTAGATTACCATAGTGCCGTTAGGTGCCAGACTTGGCGTTTCGTCTAAAAACGTTGATGACAGAACCTGTACACCACCCGTTTCCAGATCTTGTTTGGCAATGTGCTGCTGACCGCCGGCCGAGCTGACCATTACCATGGTTTTACCATCCGCGCTCACGTCGGCGTCCTGGTTCTGAGAACCTTCCCAGGTGATACGCTGCGGCGTGCCGCCATTAATGTTGACTTTATATACCTGCGGTCGACCGGCCTGGTCAGAGGTGAAGGCCAGATTCTGGCTGTCCGGGAACCAGCTTGGTTCGGTGTTGTTGCTGCGACCGTTGGTCACCTGACGAATCTGACCGGATCCCAGATCCATTACGTACAGGTTCAGGCTACCGGTTTTCGACAGCGCGAACGCCAGTTTAGAACCATCCGGTGAGAACGCCGGGGCGCCGTTGTGCTGCGGGAAGGAGGCGATCTGACGCACAGAGGCGTTCGCCAGGGTCTGAACCACCAGCGCAGAACGACCGCTTTCAAAGGTAACGTAGGCCAGTTTAGAACCGTCCGGAGACCAGGCCGGGGACATCAGCGGCTGGGAGGAACGGTGAACCAGGAACTGGTTGTAACCATCGTAGTCGGACACGCGCAGTTCGTAAGGGTACTGGCCGCCGTTTTTCTGCACCACGTAGGCGATACGGGTACGGAAGGCGCCCTTGATGCCGGTCAGCTTCTCAAATACCGCGTCGCTGGCCGCGTGCGCCGCATAGCGCAGGTACTGCTTAGTGACTTTAAAAGAACCTTGCGCCAGCGTTGTGCCCGGCGCTCCGCCGGTGTCCACCAGTTGATACGCAACCTGATAAGAACCATCCGGATTTTGCGTGACCTGGCCGACGACTACGGCGTCAATACCCAGCGCAGACCAGGCAGCAGGCTGCACTTCCTGGGCACTGGTCGGCTGCTGCGGCAGACGAGAGCGATCCAGCGGATTGAATTTACCGCTGTTGCGCAGGTCAGCTGCCACGATACCACCGACATCTTCCGGCGCAGCGCCCTGGCCGGCCCACTGGAACGGTACCACGCCGATAGGGCGCGCCGAGTCCACCCCCTGGGTGATCTCGATACGTACTTCTGCGTGCAGCATCGCCGCCCACAGCATTAAAAAACCAAATGCTACTCGTAATGCCTGCTTCATCATATCTCCCTTATCCGGGCGGAAAGCCCACGATAATTTAGCAGAATGTTAACAAACTCAAATATACAAAACTACCAAAACCCTGTGACTACCATAGATTGTTTTTCCCCGTTTGCACGGGGAAAAATGTCACTGAGGTTTGAAGTCCAGTGGCGCATTTTTGAAGACTTCATATACTGCCTGGCTAGGTGGTTTCGGAAACTTAGCCTGTCGGGCTGCGGCAAGAGCGGCCTGGCACAGAGCAGGATCACCACCTTCGGACTGTATATTTAACAACAGACCGTCAGGAGCAAGTTTGATACGCAAGGTACATGTTTTGCCCGCATAGGACGATGCGTCATAAAACTTACTTTCAATCGCCGATTTTATCTGTCCGGCATAGTTGTTGATATCAGCCCCTGAGGCACTGTTTTTAGTATTACCACTCCCGGCAGCGGAGGCATTGTTTCCTTTGGCCCCACCGCCTGTTTTAGGCGCATTCTTACCAGAACTCAGATCGCCGAGCAGGTTGTCTACGCCGTCCGCTTCTTTCGCAGCCGCCGCTTTCTTCGCCGCCGCGGCTTTTGCTGCTGCCGCCTTGGCCGCTTTATCAGCTGCAGCCTTCTCTGCTGCAGCCGCTTTCGCTGCCGCCGCTTTTTCAGCGGCTGCGGCTTTCTCGGCGGCGGCCTTCTCAGCGGCCGCTTTTTGCGCGGCAGCTTTCTCAGCAGCCGCTTTTTCAGCTGCCGCCTGCTTAGCCGCTTCCTGCTGGGCTTTTTTCTCCGCTTCCTGTTGCGCTTTCTTCGCAGCCGCCGCTTCCGCTTTCTTCTGCGCCTCGGCCGCAGCTTTCGCCGCTTCAGCTTCCACCTGTTTCTTCGCCTCGGCAGCGGCTTTCGCTGCAGCGGCTTCGGCCTGCTTCTTCGCGTCAGCAGCCGCCTTGGCCGCCGCCTGTTCTGCCGCTTTCGCCTGGGCATCCGCCTTCGCTTTCGCCTCGGCGGCCGCTTTGGCAGCGGCTTCCTGCGCTTCTTTTGCCTGTGCGTCCGCTTTGGCTTTTGCCGCCGCGGCGGCCTTGGCAGCCGCTTCTTCAGCCTGCTTCTGCTGCTCCTTCGCTTCTTTCGCCGCTTCCTGCGCCTGCAGCCGCTCCTGTTCGAGCTGTTTCAGCCGTTCCTGTTCCGCCGCCTGTTTCTCACGTAACTCTTCCGCCTGCTGCTGCGCCTGTTTTTCACGCTGTTCAGCGGCGCGACGTGCGCTGGCCTGCTGCTGTTGCTGACGGTTATAGTTATTTACCACCGCCCCCGGATCGACCATGACGGCATCAATCGACGATCCGCCGCCGCCGCCGGCAGAGGCATCCAGATGCTCGTCAAACGAACTCCAGATCAGCAGCGCGATCAGAATGATGTGCAGCGCGACTGAAATGATGATCGCTCGTTTAAGCTTGTCGTTTTGTTCGGTTGCCTTTGACACTATCGGTTCCCAAAAACTGTTCGCCTGTATCCGCGATGCGCACCGACGGCGAGCGATACCCGCCACCGGACGCCGCGCGAACGCACCTACCTGATGCGATTAAATAGGTTTGGTCATCAAGCCGACCGATTTAACCCCTGCACTATGCAACAGGTTCAGCGCTTTAATAATTTCATCGTAAGGGACGTCTTTCGCACCGCCGATCAGGAATACCGTTTTTTCATTGGCTTCAAGACGACGCTTCGCTTCGGCAATTACCTGCTCCGGCGGCAGCTGGGACAGCGTCTCCTGCCCCACCTTCACGCTGTACTGCCCTACCCCGGAGACTTCCACAATCACCGGCGGATCGTCATTGCTTTTCACCGCTTGCGATTCCGTGGCGTCCGGCAGATCGACTTCCACGCTCTGCGTAATGATCGGCGCCGTTGCCATAAAGATCAGCAGCAGCACCAGCAGGACATCCAGCAGCGGAACGATGTTGATCTCGGACTTCAGTTCGCGACGTCCGCGTCCACGTGCTCTGGCCATGGCTTACCCCTTATTGCTTTCGCTGGTGGTAAAGGCCTGACGGTGCAGAATAGCGGTGAACTCTTCCATAAAGTTGTCGTAATTCAGTTCAAGCTTGTTCACGCGCTGGTTCAGGCGGTTATACGCCATGACCGCCGGGATTGCGGCGAACAGACCAATCGCGGTGGCGATCAGCGCTTCGGCGATACCTGGCGCCACCATCTGCAGGGTGGCCTGCTTCACCGCGCCAAGGGCGATAAAGGCGTGCATAATCCCCCAGACGGTACCGAACAGACCGATATACGGGCTGATCGAGCCTACGGTGCCGAGGAACGGAATATGGGTCTCCAGCGTTTCCAGTTCGCGGTTCATCGAAATACGCATCGCGCGCGATGCCCCTTCGACAATCGCTTCCGGCGCATGGCTGTTAGCCCGATGCAGGCGTGCAAACTCTTTGAAACCGCTGTAGAAGATTTGTTCCGAACCGGTCAGGTTATCGCGACGCCCCTGGCTCTCCTGGTACAGACGAGAGAGCTCGATCCCGGACCAGAATTTGTCCTCGAACGCTTCAGCTTCACGCGCGGCCGAGTTAAGGATACGCGTTCTCTGAATAATGATAGCCCAGGAAGCGATAGAAAAACCAATCAAAATCAACATGATAAGTTTTACCAGAAGGCTCGCCTTCAGGAACAAATCAAGGATATTCATGTCAGTCACTGCTTAAACTCCGCGACAATAGACTTGGGAAGCGCACGTGGCTTCATTAAGAGTGGATCAACGCACACAATGAGAACCTCAGCTTCGTTTAACACTGTATTCTCGGCGTTGACGATTCGCTGCGTGAAAACCAAAGAGGTGCCGCGCATCGAGGTAATTTCCGTCTGGACTTCGAGCATGTCGTCGAGTCTGGCGGGGGCAAAATACTCCAGCGTCATTTTGCGAACCACGAAGGCAACGCGTTCAGCCAACAGCACCTGTTGACTAAAGTGATGGTGGCGCAGCATCTCTGTGCGTGCTCTTTCATAAAAAGCGACGTAACTGGCGTGGTAAACCACACCACCGGCATCGGTATCTTCGTAGTAGACCCGAACCGGCCATCGAAACAGCGTTGTATTCACTTTACATCCCGGTAATGCAAAAAAAGGTTAGAGCTTTCAAACTTCGCTACTATACGCGCGGGAAAGGTGGTTTGGAATGGGGGAAAGTAAACGGGGCGTAAATTTTTATGGGCTTATGCAAGCCCATAGCATTAACAGAGATCTCTTATTCAAAAGAAGAAAAAGAAGAGACCTAAAGCGAGCACGATATCAGCGATAAGCGGACAAAAAATCCCCTGCCAGTGAACGGCACGCGGGCGAAAGCCCACGCCGTGAATAACGCCGCTGCAAACCGCCCACATCAGCAAGAAACCATGCCAGATTTCCAGCTCGCTGGTCTTCGCCGCAAAGCGCGACGGATCCCAGAAAATGCAGCCAGCCAGCAGCAGCGCCATCAATAAGGAAAGCGCCCGGAGCGGGCGCTTGTCCATTATCGCGTACAGAGTAGCGATAAATTTCATCAGATTTCTTCTTTCTTCCCGGCTTTGGTGGCTTCCACGTGCTCAAGCGCCAGCGCGGTAATGACCCCAAAAGCACAGGCAAGAAGCGTTCCCAAAATCCATGCGAAGTACCACATATATAGCTCCTTACCTTAGTACAGCGAGTGGGTATTCTTTTCGATGTCTTCGCGCGTGATGCGGCCAAACATCTTCCAGTAACACCAGCTGGTGTAGGCCAGAATGATCGGCACGAAAACAATCGCCACGTAGGTCATCAGGTTCAGCGTCCGCTGACTGGAGGTCGCGTCCCACATTGTCAGGCTGGCGTTCAGCATGGTGCTGGACGGCATGATGAACGGGAACATCGCGATACCGGCAGTCAGAATGATGCAGGCCAGGGTCAGCGAGGAGAACAGGAATGCCCAGGCGCCTTTATCCGCTTTGGTCGAAACGACGGTCAGCAGCGGCAACACCACGCCCAGGGCAGGCACCGCCCACAGCGCTGGCATATTGTTAAAGTTCACCATCCACGCGCCAGCTTCCCGCACCACTTCCTTGGTCAGCGGGTTAGACGGGCCAGTATGGTCAATCACCGATTTCACCACATAGCCGTCGATGCCGTAGTAGACCCACACGCCCGCCAGCGCGAAGCAGACCAGCGTCACCAGCGCCGCCACCATGGAAACGGTGCGAGTACGCAGGTGCAGTTCGCCTACGGTACGCATCTGCAGATAGGTGGCGCCCTGAGTCAGGATCATCGCCACGCTGACGATACCGGCCAGCAGACCAAACGGGTTCAGCAACTGGAAGAAGTTACCGGTATAGAACAGACGCAGGTATTCATCGACGTGGAACGGCACGCCCTGCAGTAGGTTGCCAAAGGCCACGCCAATCACCAGCGGCGGCACGAAGCTACCGATGAAGATGCCCCAGTCCCACATGTTGCGCCAGCGGGTGTCCTCGATCTTGGAACGGTAGTCAAAACCGACCGGACGGAAGAACAGCGAGGCCAGCACCAGAATCATCGCCACATAGAAGCCAGAGAACGCCGCGGCGTAAACCATCGGCCAGGCAGCGAACAGCGCGCCGCCGGCGGTGATCAGCCACACCTGGTTACCGTCCCAGTGCGGGGCGATGGCGTTGATCATAATCCGACGCTCGGTGTCGTTGCGGCCGAGGAAGCGGGTGAGCATGCCCACCCCCATGTCGAACCCGTCGGCGACGGCAAAACCAATCAGCAGAATGCCAATCAGCAGCCACCAGATAAAACGCAATACTTCATAATCGATCATTTGACGACTCCTGTCTTAGCGTGCCGACTGAATAGCCGCAGAGGACTGTTCAAAGTGATAGCGGCCGGTTTTCAGGCTGCTAGGTCCTTTGCGGGCAAACTTGAACATCAGGAACAGTTCAGCCACCAGGAACAGCGTGTACAGACCGCAGATCAGCAACATTGAGAAGATCAGATCGCCCGCGGTTAATGATGAGTTAGCCACCGCCGTCGGCAGGACCTCACCAATCGCCCACGGCTGACGGCCGTATTCGGCAACAAACCAGCCCGACTCCACGGCAATCCACGGCAGCGGCAGGCCGTAGAATGCGGCGCGCAGCAGCCATTTTTTCTCGCCGATGCGGTTACGGATCACGCTCCAGAAGGAGGCGCCTATAATCAGCAGCATCAGGATGCCGCACGCCACCATGATACGGAAGGCGAAGTACAGCGGAGCGACGCTTGGAATGGAATCTTTGGTCGCTTTGGCGATCTGCTCTTCCGTGGCGTCAGCGACGTTCGGGGTATAGCGCTTCAACAACAGGCCATAACCGAGGTCCTTCTTCACGTTATTGAACTGGTCACGCACGGCCTGATCGGTTGAACCGGCGCGCAGCTGTTCCAGCAGCGCGTAGGCTTTCATGCCGTTACGGATACGCTCTTCGTGCTGAACCATCAGATCCTTGAGGCCGATAACCGGCTTGTCCACCGAGCGGGTAGCAATGATGCCCAGCGCGTAGGGGATCTGGATCGCAAAGTGGTTGGTCTGCGCATTCTGATCGGGAATACCAAACAGGGTGAAGGCCGCCGGCGCAGGCTGGGTTTCCCACTCTGCTTCGATAGCCGCCAGTTTGGTTTTCTGCACGTCACCCATTTCGTAACCGGATTCGTCACCCAGCACAATAACGGAGAGGATCGCCGCCATACCGAAGCTGGCTGCGATGGCAAAGGAGCGCTTGGCAAAGGCGAAGTCGCGACCTTTCAGCATGTACCAGGAGCTAATCGCCAGGATGAACATCGCGCCGGTGACATAGCCCGACGCCACAGTGTGAACGAATTTCACCTGGGCGACCGGGTTGAGCACCAGTTCAGAGAAGCTGACCATCTCCATACGCATGGTTTCGAAGTTGAAGTCCGATGCGATAGGGTTCTGCATCCAGCCGTTGGCGACAAGGATCCACAGCGCGGAGAGGTTGGAACCCAGCGCAACCAGCCAGGTGACGGCCATGTGCTGAACTTTGCCCAGACGATCCCAACCGAAGAAGAACAGACCTACAAAGGTGGATTCGAGGAAGAAGGCCATCAGACCTTCAATGGCCAGCGGCGCACCAAAGATATCGCCCACGTAGTGTGAGTAATACGACCAGTTAGTCCCGAACTGGAACTCCATGGTCAGACCGGTCGCCACACCCAGCGCGAAGTTGATACCAAACAACTTGCCCCAGAATTTGGTCATATCTTTATAAATCTGTTTGCCGGAAAGGACGTAGACCGTTTCCATGATGGCCAGCAGGAACGCCATACCGAGCGTTAGCGGCACAAACAGGAAGTGGTACATCGCGGTCAAGGCAAACTGTAAGCGCGACAGTTCGACTATATCTAACATCATGACTCCTTGCTCATCGCATGAAGACTCCGAAAATGAACCGAGAAGCTCTGGCTCATACGCATGCCCCAATACAAATTTATTTGTCGCCCGTCCACAGCAGGTTTCAATCGAAGGTAAAACCATGCCAGGGTAAGGTTACAAATACGTTAACGAAAAACCCAATTGATTCCCCAATATATTACGCCGCAATAACCTTACAATAAATATGTTTTTATTGTTCCAGTTTTACATTTTTCGACGGTGATCAATATATAGTGAAGATGGCTGAATTCAGCCAATTTGACTTGAGACAATTTAACGTTTTTTGAGGGATTTTTCCAAGGATTAAGTATTGATATAAATCAATTTTTACTCTATGTGTTAATTATGTAGCCCAATAAAGAATATTGGTGAACTTAATGTTAATTAAGTGTTTAAACTATGGCTTTCCAGTTACTAAAAAGAGAGATATGAGAATCATAGGTAATATTATTTAACGTCGTGGAAAAAAAACAAAAAAAGGAACCGATCCGAATAATGTTAGACCGCTCACAGTATTTTATCTTCTTCCTTATCCCCTGCCCCACGCTTTTTCGCTGCCGCTTTTGTTTCCCTACGGTACAGCCGGGATATATTTTTTAGCCAGTACAGCGCATCGAAAATACTTATTAAATAATAATTTAAATCAATATGATAGATAGGGCTTTTCGCAGAAAATCAATTCGTTGTTGGCGCTGCGGTTCTGACGAGACGGGATAACGGTCACAAAAAAGGCCACCTGACGGTGGCCAACCATGTCGAAATCGGACAGATTTCTGCTTGCGGACAAGCAGAGAGGGTCTACTTGATAATAGCTTTCAGCGCTTCGCCGATGTCGGCCAGGCTGCGAACAGTTTTCACACCCGCCGCTTCCAGCGCTGCGAATTTCTCATCCGCTGTACCTTTACCGCCGGCGATGATAGCGCCCGCGTGGCCCATACGCTTGCCTTTCGGCGCGGTAACGCCCGCGATGTAGCCGACAACCGGCTTAGTGACATGATCTTTAATATAAGCAGCCGCTTCTTCTTCCGCGCTGCCGCCGATCTCACCGATCATGACGATCGCTTCGGTCTGCGGATCTTCCTCGAACATCTTCAGGATATCGATGAAGTTGGAGCCCGGGATCGGGTCGCCGCCGATACCGACGCAGGTAGACTGGCCGAAGCCGTAGTCGGTGGTCTGCTTAACCGCTTCATAGGTCAGGGTGCCGGAACGGGAAACGATGCCCACTTTACCCGGCTTGTGAATGTGACCCGGCATGATGCCGATTTTGCACTCGCCCGGAGTGATAACGCCCGGGCAGTTCGGGCCGATCATACGCACGCCCGCTTCGTCCAGCTTCACCTTCACGGTCAGCATATCCAGCGTTGGGATACCTTCGGTGATGGTGATGATAAGCTTAATGCCCGCGTCGATCGCTTCCAGGATGGAATCTTTGCAGAACGGCGCCGGAACGTAGATCACGGTCGCGGTCGCGCCGGTCGCTTCAACGGCTTCGCGCACGGTGTTGAACACCGGCAGGCCGAGGTGAGTGGTGCCGCCTTTGCCTGGCGTCACGCCGCCAACCATTTGCGTACCGTAAGCGATCGCTTGTTCAGAGTGGAAGGTCCCCTGGCTACCGGTGAAGCCCTGGCAGATAACCTTGGTATCTTTATTGATTAAAACTGACATTATTTCCCCTCCACTGCGGCAACAACCTGCTGTGCTGCGTCCGTCAGACTTTTCGCTGCAATAATATTCAGGCCGCTGTCAGCCAGTTTTTTCGCGCCCAGTTCGGCGTTGTTACCTTCCAGACGAACCACAACCGGAACGTTAACCCCTACTTCCGCTACCGCGCCGATGATGCCGTCAGCGATCAGGTCGCAACGCACGATGCCGCCGAAGATGTTAACCAGCACCGCTTTAACGTTGTCGTCAGAGAGGATGATTTTGAACGCTTCGGTCACGCGCTCTTTGGTCGCGCCGCCGCCTACGTCGAGGAAGTTAGCCGGTTCGCCGCCGTGCAGCTTAACGATGTCCATGGTACCCATCGCCAGGCCTGCGCCGTTAACCATGCAGCCGATGTTGCCGTCCAGCGCGACGTAGTTCAGTTCCCACTGCGCCGCCTGCGCTTCACGTGGGTCTTCCTGAGACTGATCGCGCATTTCGCGCAGATCCGGCTGGCGGAACAGCGCGTTGCCGTCAGCGCCCAGTTTGCCGTCGAGGCAGATCAGGTCGCCCTGCCTGGTGATCACCAGCGGGTTGATCTCGATCAGCGCCAGGTCGCGCTCAAGGAAAATGGTCGCCAGACCCATGAAAATCTTGGTGAACTGCTGAACCTGTTTACCTTCCAGACCCAGTTTGAACGCCAGTTCACGACCCTGGTAAGGCATCGGGCCCGCCAGCGGATCGATGGCGATCTTGTGGATCAGGTGCGGGGTCTCTTCCGCCACTTTCTCGATTTCCACGCCGCCTTCGGTAGACGCCATGAACACCACGCGACGGGAGCTACGGTCAACAACCGCGCCCAGGTACAGCTCTTTGTCAATATCGGTCGCCGCTTCAACCAGGATCTGGTTAACCGGCTGGCCGTTCGCATCTGTTTGATAGGTCACCAGACGTTTGCCCAGCCAGTGCTCGGCAAATGCGCGGATCTCTTCTTTGCTCTTAACTACTTTCACACCGCCCGCTTTGCCGCGGCCACCAGCGTGAACCTGACATTTCACTACCCACGGACCCGCGCCGATTTTTGAAGCGGCTTCTTCTGCTTCACGCGGAGTAGTACAGGCATAACCCACCGGCGCCGGTAAGCCATAGCGGGCAAAAAGTTGTTTTGCCTGATATTCATGTAAGTTCATGTGTTCAGTCCATCCTTCAGGGTGTAATTATCTTTAAACCTGTAGGCCTGATAACGGCGCTAACGCGTGTTATCCGGCCTACGGTAGGTAATACGCTTGCTGACTACACGTCCAGCAGCAGACGGGTCGGATCTTCCAGCAGCTCTTTAATCGCCACCAGGAAGCCTACCGATTCACGTCCGTCGATCAGACGGTGGTCATAGGAGAGCGCCAGGTACATCATCGGCAGGATCTCTACCTTGCCATTGACCGCCATCGGACGGTCTTTAATGGCATGCATACCCAGAATAGCGCTCTGCGGTGGGTTGATGATCGGCGTGGACATCAGGGAGCCGAAGACGCCGCCGTTGGTAATAGTGAAGTTACCGCCGGTCAGGTCGTCTACGGTCAGCTTGCCGTCGCGGCCTTTCACTGCCAGCTCTTTGATATTCTTTTCGATATCCGCCATGCCCAGCAGGTCGACGTCACGCAGAACCGGGGTGACCAGACCGCGCGGAGTGGATACGGCCATGCTGACGTCGAAGTAGTTGTGGTACACCACGTCGTCGCCATCGATGGAAGCGTTCACTTCCGGATAGCGTTTCAGCGCTTCCACTACCGCTTTCACGTAGAAGGACATAAAGCCCAGGCGGATGCCATGACGTTTTTCGAACGCCTCACCGTACTGCTTACGCAGATCCATGATGGGCTTCATGTTGACTTCGTTAAAGGTCGTCAGCATGGCGGTAGAGTTTTTCGCTTCCAGCAGACGTTCGGCTACGCGTTTACGCAGACGGGTCATCGGGACGCGTTTTTCCGAACGGTGGCCCAGCTGCGGCGCCGGCGCGGCTGCCGGGGCGGCGGCTGGCGCTTTGGCTTCTGCCGGCGCCGGGGCTTTCGCCAGATGTTTCTCAACGTCTTCGCGGGTCAGACGGCCGCCGACGCCAGTGCCTTTGATGGCCGCTGGGTCAAGGTTGTGTTCAGCCAGCAGACGACGGATCGCCGGGCTCAGCGCGTCGTTGTTCTGCTCTTCCAGAGAGGCCTGCTGACGCTGCGCCGGAGTGGACGCTTTCGCATCGGCTTTGTCGCTGCTTTCTTTACCTGCGCTGTTGCCTTCGCGCAGGCGGCCAAGGATCTGGCGAGACAGGACGGTGGCGCCCTCGTCTTCCAGCACTGCATCCAGAATGCCGTCCGCTGATGCCGGTACTTCCAGTACCACTTTGTCAGTTTCGATTTCGACCAGAACTTCGTCACGGACGACCGCGTCGCCCGGTTTTTTGTGCCAGGTGGCGACGGTTGCGTCAGCTACGGACTCAGGCAGGTCGGGAACCAGAATATCTACGCTACTCATTGTGTATCCTTTAATTAATCGACGTTCAGCGCGTCATTGACCAGATCTTGTTGCTGTTTCTGGTGAACGGACATATACCCTACCGCCGGAGAGGCGGAGGCCGGGCGGCCTGCATAACGCAGAGAGGCCCCAAACGGAATCACTTCACGGAAGTGATGCTGGCTGCAGTACCATGCGCCCTGGTTGAGCGGCTCTTCCTGGCACCAGACAAAATCATGCACGTGCGCATACGCTTTCAGCGCTTCCTGCACCGCCTGATGCGGGAACGGATAGAGCTGCTCGATACGAACGATAGCGACATCTTTTTGCTCGTTTTTGCGGCGCTGTTCCAGCAGGTCGTAGTAAACCTTACCAGAGCACAGCACAACGCGCTTCACAGCCTGCGGATCAAGTTGATCGATTTCACCAATAGCCGGCAGGAAAGTGCCGTTCGCCAGCTCATCCATGCTGGAGACCGCCAGCGGATGACGCAGCAGCGACTTCGGCGACATCACCACCAGCGGACGACGCATACCGCGCAGCGCCTGGCGACGCAGCATGTGATAAACCTGTGCCGGCGTGGACGGCACGCAGACCTGCATGTTTTGTTCAGCGCACAGCTGCAGATAACGCTCCAGACGCGCGGAGGAGTGCTCCGGGCCCTGGCCTTCGTAACCGTGCGGCAGGAGCATCACCAGGCCGCACATCCTTCCCCACTTCTGCTCACCGGAGGAGATGAACTGGTCGATCACCACCTGCGCACCGTTGGCGAAGTCGCCAAACTGCGCTTCCCAGATGGTCAGAGTGCGCGGCTCGGCGGTGGCGTAACCATATTCGAACGCCAGCACCGCTTCTTCAGACAGTACCGAGTCCCAAACGCGGAACTGGCCCTGGCCGTTATGGACATGCTGCAGCGGCGTGTAGGTTGAACCATTGGTCTGGTTATGGATCACCGCATGACGGTGGAAGAAGGTGCCGCGGCCGGAGTCTTCGCCGGACAGACGAACCGGAATACCTTCGTCAACCAGCGTGGCGTAGGCCAGATTTTCAGCGCCGCCCCAGTCAAACAGCTTCTCGCCTGCCGCCATCGCCTGGCGGTCGGCATAAATTTTTGCCACGCGGGACTGCATTTCGATACCTTCCGGTACCGTGCTGATGCGTTTGGCCAACTCCTGCAGACGTTTTGGCTCAACTTTATCCGGATAGCTCTCGTCCCACTCGTGGTTGAGGTACGGCGACCAGGTAAAGGAATGCATATTCATCGGACGCCATTCCTGCACCACGCATTCGCCGGCATCCAGCGCATCGCGGTAGAGGTTAACCTGCTCGGTCGCATCTTCCAGAGTCGCCACCTTCTCCTGCTCCAGCTTGTCAGCATAGATTTTGCGCGGAGTCGGATGCTTTTTGATCTTCTGATACATCAGCGGCTGGGTTGCGCTCGGCTCATCGGCTTCGTTGTGGCCGTGACGGCGGTAGCACACCAGGTCAATGAAGACATCGCGTTTAAAGGTATTGCGGAAATCAAGCGCCAGACGGGTGACGAAGGCGACCGCTTCCGGATCGTCCGCATTGACGTGGAAAATCGGCGCCTGCACCATTTTACCGATGTCGGTGCAGTACGGCGTTGAGCGAGCATCCAGCGGGTTAGAGGTCGTGAAGCCCACCTGGTTGTTGATAACGATGCGCACGGTACCGCCCACTTCGTAACCGCGGGCTTTGGACATGTTCAGAGTTTCCTGAACCACGCCCTGGCCGGTGACGGCGGCGTCGCCGTGGATGGTAATAGGCAGAACTTTGTTGCTGCTTGGCTCGTCCAGACGATCCAGACGGGCGCGTACGGAACCGATAACCACCGGGCTGACGATCTCGAGGTGCGACGGGTTAAACGCCAGCGCCAGGTGCACCAGACCGCCTTCGGTTTCCATATCGGAAGAGAAGCCCATGTGGTACTTCACGTCGCCGGTGCCGAGGTGTTCTTTATGTTTGCCCGCGAACTCGTCGAACAGGTCCTGCGGTTTTTTACCCAGCACGTTGACCAGCACGTTGAGACGGCCGCGGTGCGCCATGCCCAGCACCACTTCGCGGGTGCCGCTTTTGCCTGCATGGCGGATCATCTCTTTGAGCATCGGGATCAGGGCGTCGCCACCCTCCAGCGAGAAGCGCTTCGCCCCCGGGAATTTGGCGCCGAGGTAGCGCTCCAGACCTTCCGCGGCGGTCAGTTCGCTGAGGAAGCGTTTTTTCTCTTCCGCGGTAAAGCTCGCTTTGCCAGCTACCGATTCAATGCGCTGCTGGATCCAGCGTTTTTCTTCGGTAGAGGTGATATGCATGTATTCCGCGCCGATGGAGCCGCAGTAGGTTTGCTTGAGGGCGGCAATCAGCTCGCCCAGCTTCATCGTGTCTTTACCGATGGCAAATGAACCTACGTTATAGCTTTCCTGGAAATCGGCCTCGGTCAGATCGTGATACGCCGGATCGAGATCGGCCACACTGTCTTGTTTCCACTAGATTCCATGTTGTTTCAAAGTAGATACAATCAGCCGCTTCTCGTAAGCGAACT
>OGEQ01001826.1_pt1 | contig 16004 bp, 17 predicted proteins | sample 1570731 | NCBI WGS metagenome assembly OGEQ01 (sample SAMEA2582132, study PRJEB24529) | metagenome | biome: Human gut stool | place: China | collected 2011
TACCTGCCTGTCACGCAGGGGGTCGCGGGTTCGAGTCCCGTCCATTCCGCCAATTAAGTCGAGATAATGAAGCACCAGAAGGTGCTTTTTTTTATGCCCGAATTTTACCTGCCAGCCAACATTCGCTATAATTAACCAAATTTACACTTTACAGAGATATTTTTATGACAACTCCTGTCGTTGCCTTAGTGGGTCGCCCAAACGTAGGGAAGTCCACCCTATTCAACCGTTTAACCCGTACTCGTGATGCGCTTGTCGCAGACTTCCCTGGTTTAACCCGAGATCGTAAATACGGTCATGCCAATATTTCTGGCTATGATTTCATTGTGATCGATACTGGCGGTATTGATGGCACTGAAGAAGGCGTTGAAGAAAAAATGGCAGAACAGTCCCTATTAGCGATTGAAGAAGCCGATGTGGTGCTTTTCTTAGTGGATGCGCGTGCAGGTTTAACGGCTGCAGACATTGGCATTGCCAATTACTTACGCCAACGTACTAATAAAACAACCATAGTTGTCGCAAATAAAACTGACGGTATTGATGCAGACTCACACTGTGCGGAATTTTATCAATTAGGCTTAGGTGAAATTGAACAAATCGCCGCATCACAAGGCCGTGGCGTGACTCAATTAATGGAGCAAGTACTTGCCCCTTTAGCGGAAAAATTACAAGAAAACGAAGCTGAAAATAACCACACTTCTGATGAAGAAGAAAAAGATGAATGGGATCACGAATTTGACTTCGATTCTGAGGAAGATACTTCATTGATTGATGAAGCATTAGACGAAGAGCTTGAAGAAGAGCAAGATAAAAATATCAAAATTGCGATTGTAGGCCGTCCAAACGTCGGTAAATCCACATTAACCAATCGTATTTTAGGTGAAGATCGCGTGGTGGTTTACGATATGCCTGGCACAACACGTGACAGTATCTACATTCCAATGGAGCGCGATGGGCAACAATACACCTTGATTGACACAGCAGGTGTGCGTAAACGTGGTAAAGTGCATTTAGCCGTTGAGAAATTCTCTGTCATCAAAACATTACAAGCGATTCAAGATGCAAACGTGGTGTTACTCACAATTGATGCGCGTGAAAATATTTCAGACCAAGATCTCTCTCTACTTGGCTTTATCTTAAATGCAGGTCGCTCACTTGTGATCGTCGTGAATAAATGGGATGGCTTAGATCAAGATGTGAAAGATCGCGTAAAATCCGAATTAGATCGCCGTCTTGATTTCATCGACTTTGCCCGTGTACATTTTATTTCTGCTTTACACGGCAGTGGCGTGGGGAATCTTTTTGATTCGATTAAAGAAGCTTATTCTTGTGCGACACAAAAAATGACGACGTCTCTTCTCACCCGCATTTTACAAATGGCAACGGATGAGCATCAACCACCTATGATTGGCGGTCGTCGTATTAAATTAAAATATGCTCACCCAGGTGGTTATAACCCACCAATTATCGTGGTTCATGGTAACCAAATGGATAAATTACCGGATTCATACAAACGTTATTTATCTAATTATTATCGTAAGAGTTTGAAAATTATTGGTTCGCCAATTCGCTTGCTATTCCAAGAAGGTTCAAACCCATTCGCGGGTAGAAAAAATAAACTCACACCAAACCAATTACGTAAACGTAAACGTTTAATGAAGTTTATCAAAAAAGCGAAACGCTAATCTTAACAAACAAAGAGCGGTCAAAAATCACTGTGAATTTTGACCGCTCTTTTTATTATAAAAATAAATTATTCGTCTATGACTACTTTGCCAATATAGCCTAGATTACGATAACGTTGAGCATAATCAATACCATAGCCGACAACAAATTCATCCGGAATAGAAAAACCAATCCATTCAACCGGTACTTCCACTTCTCGGCGAGAAGGTTTATCTAATAAGGTACAAATCGCCAAGCTTGCAGGATCGCGTAAATTTAAAATGCCGCGCACTTTTTCAAGGGTGTAACCCGTATCAATAATATCCTCAACAATTAGCACGTGTTCATTACGAATATCTCCTTCAAGATCTTTCGTAATTTTCACATCATGATTGCTCGTCATCCCGCAACCATAGCTTGAAGTGGTCATAAACTCCACTTCTACTGGCAATTTTAATTCACGCACCAGATCGGCCATGAACATAAATGAACCACGTAAAAGCCCAACAACAATCAGTTCATCAATGGCTTTTTGTTGATAAAAATGCGTAATTTCCGCGCCAAGTTCAGCGATGCGACTACGGACATCCGCTTCTGAAATCATAATATCGACGTGGTGTTTTTTCATGCTCTTTCCTTTTTCATTTAATCGTTTGCGTATTCTACAATAAAAAAGGCTGAAGTTTAAACCTTCAGCCTTTTTAACCCTAACGAATTTACTTTCTACTCTACCTGTTGGAGCAATCTGCAATCGCTGCTAAACAGATGTGCGTATAGTAACAGAAAGAAATTGCATGTCAATAAGAATTATTATCATTTTTAAAATTTATTAATTTCCTGAAATTTTCATCTTATCTAACAAGATTGAACCGGTTTGAATATTGGAACGATGTTCTACATCATCTGCTACTGCCTCAATATTTTTTAACATATCCTGCAATTGGCCAGCAATAGTAATTTCAGCAACTGGATATTGGATTTCACCATTCTCTACCCAGAAACCCGCTGCACCACGAGAATAATCCCCCGTCACAATATTTACACCTTGCCCCATGACATCTGTCACCAATAAACCGGTGCCCATTTGACGTAAAAGTGCGGTCAATCCGCCCGTTAAATTTGGTTTCACAAGCCAGTTGTGAATACCGCCTGCATGACCGGTACTTTGCATGCCCATTTTTCTACCGCTATAACTGGTGAGCAAATAGGTTTGCAATACGCCATCTTGAATAATTTCAAGATCCTGTGTTCGCACCCCTTCGCTATCAAAAGGCGTGGAGGCTAAACGTTTTAACAAATGCGGACGCTCACTAATTTGGAACCAATCTGGCAACACTTGTTTTCCAAGATGATCGAGCAAGAAACTGGATTTACGATATAAGCTGCCGCCACTAATCGCGCCCGTTAAATGAGAAATTAATCCTGTTGCCACATCATTTAAGAAAATCACCGGCACTTCACGTGTCGTTAATTTTTGTGGATTTAAACGCGCAATCACTTTTTTGGCACAATTCTGCCCTACCCAATCCGCTGAAGAAAGCGCATCAAACTCACGTGAAACCGTATATTCATAGTCATTTTCAAGTTGATCTAGCTCGCCACCAATCACCGAACAAGATAAAGAATAGCGGCTAGATAAGTAACTTTGTAGCATGCCATGTGTATTACCATAAACACGCACACCCGTATGAGAGTTAAAGCTTGCGCCATTACTATTCACAATTTTAGCATCGTATTCCAACGCTGATTTTTCAGCTTCTAAAGCTAATTTTGTAGCCTGTTCGACATCGACACTTGCCCCATGATAAAGCGCTAAATCGGGTGCTTCAAAAGCCATTAGTTCTTTGTCCGCCAGCCCTGTACAATCATCTAGCGAGGTATATTTTGCAATAGCAAGCGCTGCTTCAACGGTATTTTTAATCGCTTCTTCGCTTAAATCTGAAGTAGAAGCATTGCCTTTTTGTTGACCTAAATAAACGGAAATGCCTAATGCTCCATCGTTAGTAAATTCAACATTTTCAATTTCTTGCAGACGGGTTGAAACCGATAAACCACTCACTTTTGTCACACCGACTTCAGCGGTTGCCCCCGCTTTCTGCGCGGTTTCAATCGCAAAACTGACTGCATCACGTAATGTTTGCTCTTGAGATTTTAAAAGTGCGGTTAAATTTTCTGCTGTTTTCATGATGATAATCCTATTAAAAATTTGCGCCATTTTATCTTATTTTGAAAGTTTATGCTAAAATGCACCAAATTTTTCATAAGGTAATAGAATGGCAAAACGTAAGAAAAAAGAAGCCTTTGATTGGGAAGATGAAGACCAAGAAGAGATTATTTGGGTAAGTAAAAGTGAAATCAAACGCGACGCTGAGGATTTAAAACAGCTCGGTGAGAAATTGGTGAACTTAACCAAAGCAAATCTGACTAAGGTTCCACTAGACGATAGCTTGAAAGATGCCATTGAATTAGCACAACGCCTACAAAAAGAGGCGCGTCGTCGCCAATTGCAATATATTGGTAAGCTCTTACGCTCAATTGATGCAGAGCCTATTCGTGAAGCGTTAGAAAAAATTGAAAACAAACATAATCAGCAGCAAGCGATGTTGCATAAATTGGAAATCTTACGTGATGAGTTGGTTGCGAAAGGTGATGCAGCTCTGACTGATTTGTTAAATGAACATCCTTCTGCAGATCGTCAACAATTACGTAATTTGATTCGTGCAGCACAAAAAGAGAAGGAACAAAATAAGCCGTCAAAAGCTTATCGCGAGATTTATCAGATCTTAAAAACACTCATTTTAGAAGACTAAAATACAGCTATTTTTGACCGCACTTTGTGTCAAAAAAGTGCTATGATTAGTTACCCTTTTAAGAAGGAAAGAACGTTATTTATGAATATTCGTTGGAATATTATTTTAGGGGTCATCGCCCTGGCTTTATTAGGCTGGTATTATTCGCTTAATCAAGATCATAGCGATTTACAAAGCCTCATTAAAAAGCCTGATAGCCCAGAATACGTTGGTAATAAAATGGAAACTACCGTATTCTCGCCTGAAGGCAAAAAGCAATATCTCGCGATTTCCGACAAAGTGGAATATTACACACAAGACGGTCATACGGATTTTATTTCGCCGTTAGTCTATCTTTTTGATGTCTCTTTAGATAATAAAGACAAAGAAGCGAAAACCGATAAAATTCAATTAGAAAAACAAAATTGGAAGCTTAGCGCGAAAAAGGCAAAATTAACAAAAGATCAAATGCTCTATCTTGAAGGCGGTGTGGTTGCAGAGAGTCTTGATCCTTTATCTCGCCTACAACGTGTTGAGACCGAAGCGGCAGTGATTAATTTAAAAACACAAGACATTACTTCCGATACACAAGTAAAAATTAACGGATTAAACTTTAACTCGAGTGGATTGAAGCTCGTCGGAAATTTACGTCAGCAAGTTGCAACTCTAAAGGAACAGGTAAAAACATATTATGAAATCAACAAACAATAAAATTCTGCTTTTAACGGCGTTAATGATGACTTCTTTATCTGCTTTTGCGTTAAAAGACGATACCAATAAACCGATTAATATTGTCTCAGATAATCAATCTTTAGATATGGAAAACAGCGTGGTAACCTTTACGGATAACGTTGTGATTACACAAGGTTCCATTTTGATTAAAGCCAATAAAGTGGTTATTACTCGTCCACCAGAAAATTCAGGTAAAAAAGAAACTGTTGAAGCATTTGGTAGTCCTGTTACTTTCCACCAACAACTTGATGATGGTAAGCCTGTTGATGGTAAAGCCAATAAAGTTCACTACGATTTAGGCACTGAATTCTTAACATTAACTGGTAATGCCGAATTAAAACAATTAGATAGCAAAATTAACGGTGAACGCATCACTTATGATGTGAAAAAACAACAGTTAAAAGCGAATGGTAATGGAAAATCACGAGTACAAACCGTCTTAATTCCAACCCAATTACAACAAAAAGGTAAAAAATAACCGATGTCTGTATTACAAGCTGAATTCCTCGCAAAAAGCTATAAAAGCCGAAAAGTGGTTTCTGATGTGAGTTTAACCGTAAACTCCAATGAAATTGTTGGCCTACTTGGTCCAAATGGTGCGGGTAAAACCACTACTTTCTACATGGTCGTCGGTTTAGTGCGTCACGATCAGGGAAAAATCACCATTGATGGTGATGATATTAGCGTATTACCTATGCATGAACGTGCACGTCGAGGAATTGGCTATTTACCACAAGAAGCCTCTATTTTCCGTCGTTTAACAGTCTATGAAAACCTCATGGCGGTATTAGAAATTCGTAAAGATCTCACTGCAGAACAACGCAGAGAGAGAGCGGATGAGTTAATTGATGAGTTCAATATTAGCCATATTCGTGATAGCCTGGGACAATCTCTTTCTGGTGGTGAACGTCGTCGAGTAGAAATTGCACGCGCCTTAGCAGCAAATCCAAAATTTATTTTATTAGATGAACCTTTCGCGGGTGTGGATCCTATTTCGGTCACGGATATTAAGAAAATCATCACGGATCTCCGTAATCGTGGCTTAGGCGTGTTAATTACCGACCATAACGTACGCGAAACCCTTGATGTCTGTGAACGTGCTTATATTGTTGGCGAAGGAAAAATTATCGCGACCGGCACCCCAGAAGAAGTCATGAATGATGAGCACGTTAAACGTGTCTATTTAGGCGAACAATTTAAACTATAACCTATGAAATTTACGACATTGCTCTCCCCTGATGATATTCGTCAGGGGGTTGCTTTTTCTAGCAAGAAACGATTATTTGAATCTATTGCCACTTTCGTTGTGGAAAAACTTCACTCTGAAAATGGTAAACAAGCTTGTTTTGAATGTTTATTTGAACGAGAAAAATTAGGTAATTCAGGATTAGGCAATGGTGTCGCCATGCCTAAAGCTAAGTTACCTGCTACTGTGTCAGATAAGATCCAGACGGTATTTATGCAATTAGAAACGCCTGTCGAATATGATGCCGCCGATAATAAACCGGTGGATATCGTTTTTGCTGTGCTCGTACCCGAAAATCACTGCCAAGAATATATTCCTGTTCTGGCAGAAATCAATGAAAAATTAACTGATAAAAACTTAATTAAACAACTTCGTTCAGCACAAAGTGCGGATGAAATTTGGCAAATTTTTGAATGTGCCGATCATTCAGAGGAATCTGAGGATGACACAAATTTAGATAATATTTAACCTCAAGAGGTATAACCTAACCTACAACCATAAGGAATCACGCAGATGGAAATTATTATTATCAGCGGTCGCTCCGGAGCTGGGAAATCTGTCGCATTAAGGGCCTTGGAAGATATGGGCTATTATTGCGTGGATAATCTTCCTCTCAATTTACTTCCTCAACTTACGCAGATTCTTGCCAACACTCAAACCACTGTTGCGATCAGTCTCGATATTCGAAATCTTCCCTCTTCAAGTGCTGATCTAGACAAAATTTTGACGGACATCCAAGCTACTTATTCCGTCAAAATCATCTTTTTGGACAGCGATCGCAGTACACTTATTCGCCGTTACAGCGATTCACGCCGCCTTCATCCCCTTTCTGCACAAGATCTCCCACTTGAGTCAGCGATTGATTTAGAGTATCAACAACTTGAGCCTTTAATTCAACATGCCAATTTTATTATTGATACTGCGCCACTTTCGACTCATGCGTTATCTGAACGTTTAAGAGAAGTTTTACGCGGTAATACAGATAAAGAACTGAAGATCGTAGTTGAGTCGTTTGGCTTTAAATATGGTATTCCGCTGGATGCCGATTATGTCTTCGATGTGCGTTTTCTGCCTAACCCACACTGGAATCCAGAACTGCGCCCAATGACGGGACTTGATGAACCTGTTGCACAATTTTTACTTGCGCATGATGAAGTGAATAATTTTATCTACCAAACGCGTAATTACATTGAAACCTGGTTACCGATGTTAGAGCAAAATAATCGAAGCTATCTCACCATTGCTATCGGTTGTACGGGGGGTAAACATCGTTCTGTTTATATCGCCCAACAAATTGGTGAATATTTCCAAGTCAAAGGCAAGAATGTGAAAATTCAACATAAATCCTTGGAAAAGAATAAAAAGAATTAATCGAACCAATAAAAAAACGCAGCGAGTCGCTGCGTTTTTTGTTAAACCACATATTGCTCAAAAATCTCAGGCAAGTGTGTAATTAACGTTTCTTTTCCAGCCACGGTTTCATGCTTCCAAACCTGCAATAGCACATCTGGCGTAAACAATCGTGATGCTTGCTCTGCCAACGGTAAATAGCTAATATGCCAAGGCTCTCGGCCGATTTTTTTACCTTTTGGTTGGCTGATAAATGGCAAAACAAAATCAAAGTGCGGTAGATTTTCAGTAAGAAATTCACTCAATTCAAAGAAATAACCGCCCTTTTCATATTCCCAAGGTTCAAGTTGTAAAGATTGACCTTGAGGCAAAAGATCAGGATCAAAAATATCGATTTCTGTTCCCCAATGATGACGACTTCCCCCTGGAAGCGCTGACCAACGTAAAATGGCTTGTGCTTTTTGCCAATCATCTAACGACGCTGAATCTAACGGATTTCCCGCATCATCATGAACCTTGCGTTCACCGCTAAATTTACTATTCCAAATGAGTTGTTGACGTTCAAAATCACGAAAGCTACTCGCAGGTTGCAAATTAAAGCCATTTTTGACCGCACTTTGTTGCAATCCTTGAAACGCTTTCATTGCCTCTGCTTGCAAAAAATGATTCGGAGAATGAGGTGTAGGCAAATTGATCAAATGTTCTCGAGATTTGCCGGTTAACATTTCTGGCGTTAATTTCATCTTACTTATCCAATAAATTCACTAACATTTGATGATAAATTTGACCACACTTGGCAAGATCATCAACGTTTACACATTCATTCACTTTATGAATCGTTGCATTAAGTGGCCCAAATTCCACCACTTCAGCGCCCATCAATGCAATAAAACGTCCGTCAGAGGTACCACCGCCAGTTTCTGCTTGTGGTGTAATACCAGTTATTTGCTCAATTGCCGTCGTTAATGCATCTAATAATTTGCCCGGTTTAGTTAAAAATGGTTTACCTGATAAATTCCAATCCATACGGTATTTCAAACCATGTTTTTCGAGCATTTCTGCCACTTTCTGCTTAATACTTTCATCAGTCACTTCCGTACAATAACGTAAATTAAATTGCACATAAAGCTCACCAGGAATGACATTATTACTCCCTGTGCCCGCATGAATATTCGCAATTTGCAAACTGGTCGGCGGGAAAAATTCGTTGCCGTTATCCCATTGATATGTGGTTAATTCCTGTAAGAAAGGCGCTGCTTTGTGAATGGGGTTTTCCGCTAAATGGGGATAAGCTACATGACCTTGAATACCTTGAATATAGAGGTTACCTGTAATCGAACCTCGACGACCATTTTTGACTACATCGCCTAATATTTTCGAGCTAGACGGCTCACCTACCATGCAATAAGTGATTTTCTCACCGCGCGCCATTAAGGTTTCAACAACACGCACGGTGCCATCTTTCGCGGCAGCCTCTTCGTCAGAAGTAATCAACAAAGCAATCGTACCCTTATCATTCGGATTGGCTTTCACATATTCTTCCGCCGCCACAATCATTGCGGCCAATGAGCCTTTCATATCTGCCGCACCACGACCATAAAGCATATCATCGACTATTTCAGCAGAAAACGGGGGATAAGCCCATTGCGTTTCATCTCCCGTCGGCACCACATCAGTATGCCCTGCAAAAGCGATGACCGGCTCACCACTGCCATGCTTTGCCCATAAATTTAACGTATCGTTGAAAGGCATCCATTCAATTTGAAAACCGAGTTTTTCTAAACGCTCAGCGATTAATTGCTGACAGCCCTCATCATTTGGGCTAATAGAGGGGCGACGAATTAATGCTTGTGCAAGCTCAATAGTTTTTTGTTTCATAATATTCAGTGACGACTAAAAGTGCGGTCTAATTTAACAAAATTTTCCTTCAATTTAAATCTGTTCAAATAAAAAACGGATAACCTCGTTATCCGTTTTTATTAGTTTATGAAGAATCCTAGAATTGAACTTGTAAACGTAACCAATATTGACGTCCTGGCTCATTCACTCGAACAGTTTGAAGCCCCGCTGAAGGATCTGCGCCTTTACTTACAAATTCTGCATAGGATTTATTAAATAAGTTATCAATTCCGCCCTGCAAAGTGGCATATTTATTAATTTTCCACCCTGTATTAAAGGATAACGTTCCAAAGCCTGCTGAAGCGCCAATATCCTGCCCAATAATGTTGCCTTGTCCCACTGCATAGCGTTTTTGTGCCGAAACCACTCGCCATAATACTCCCGCGCTCAAGGTTTCATTATCCCAAGTTAATGAGTTTTTCCATTCTAATGGCGGTGTTTGAGCCAGTGGACGGTCGTTCGTGCGATTTTTACCATAGGTATAAGCGAGACTACTACCGATTTCCCAGTGACGTGCGAATTTCCATTTACCTTCAATTTCGCCGCCTAATCGAGTTGCCTTGATATTACGAGCCGAGACATCTTTACCTACTCGTTCCAACATAATGAAATCGTGGACATCACTACCAAATAGCGACACAGAAAAATCAAAGGTATCATTTTTCCACATCAATCCCGTATCAATTTGACGGTTTTGCTCTTTATCTAAAACTTGGCTTGCACGGCGTTCCCAATAATCTGGCGCTCGCTCTGCAATCCCTACACCGGCATAATATTTAATGCCATTGATTTCTTCTTCCCAACGGAAGAAACCTGAATGTAAACCATACGTATGGTGTTTATTTGGGTTATTCGCCATTAAAGTGTCGTATTCGGCTTTCACTTCATCATAACGATAACCAGAAATAAACTTACGACTATCGCTTGCCGTCCAGGTTCCCTCAATAAATCCACCCCATTGAGTAAAGTTTTGCTGTGGTTGATAAGGTTTATGTCTGTATCCTTCACCATTCATTTCCATACGTGAAAGGTGTTTATCACGCATATAATCAATGCCTGTTTGCAAATTAATATCCGGCCAATCAAAGGTTGCTTTCAAATGCCCTGTATTGGTTTCACGTTTTGGATTCATTGCTTTTTTAACTTGATTTCCCTTCATGCTTAAATAACGCATACTATAAGTATCCATCACATGATCAATCTTGCTTTGACCGTAACGTAATTCCAGTTCTGTGAACCACGGTGTAATATTGCGTTGTACAAATCGCACATTCCACGCATCACGATCAAACTTACTCCCATCCATCATTCGATCTGCATAAGCCGCTTCGCCTCGACTACGTTCATAAGTTCCGGTCAATAAGGTGTTTTCTGTCGGTGTGAAACCAAGCTGTAACATTTGATTACGGCGTTCAAAAGAGGAATGAACTCGATTGCTATCGCCATCTTTGTAATTCCCCGCCTCATTGTGTGACATACTTGTGCGTAAATAACCATATTTACCACCCGCCATTGCATCGAAATAAGCATCTCTACGTTTGTTTCCGCCAAGTGTGACACTGCCGTTTAAATAGGTATTTTGAGTATCAAATTCAGGCTCTTTACGCACAAAACGAACTGCGCCAGCCACCAAGCCAGAACCTTCAGTTACAGTTTGGGGACCTTTGGTCACCACCACTTCATCATAAGCTGATGGGAAAATATAAGCTGTTGGCGGATCCATTCGGTTGCTACATCCACCATAAATGAATTGATCGTCTGCTTGAATGTTCAAGCGAGAACCACCTAACCCGCGAAATAACGGATCGCCAGAACTCCCACCTTTACGAATCACGCTCATATTTGCCACAGATTGCAATAAATCTGCACCATCACCAGCAGGTAAAGGTTGAAGCGTTGTTTTAGGATTAAGTTTGACCGAATTGGTATTCGTCTGAGTAACACCTGTTACCACAATAGGATCCAGTAATGTTACAGACTGCATATCCTCAGCAAAAGCATTAGATATAAAAAATGAAAGTGGAAGGAGGGCAAAATAAGATTTGTTATGCATAATCAATCCCTTGTTTTGGTACTTGAGTCATAAAAACCACAATTCAACCACATAAAATCTTTCAAACAAATACCAACAGTTATAAAACATTTATCACATCAATGATTGAGATTGTAACAATACTGTAATGAATATTATTCTTATTAATTGCAAAAGACAAGGTTAAAAGATGACTATTTACTTATGCATTTCTGGTAAACATACTACTGCCAGCACCAATTGAACTATCCCCAAAATAGCGCAAGGAAGACCTAATAAAAAATAAGCACCTATAATAGCATCAATAGTACTATCCCAGTTTAAATCAACAAAATGCAAAGATAATCCGACGATAGTAGGAATTAAAAATGGCATAAAAAATGCCACCAATAAATACCGCCCATAGTAGCGACTTGCTTTTTCCCGAGTAACAAAAAAGATAAGTGTTGTCATCACCCCTGGTATAAATGAAATAAGAAAAGAAAGAAAAAATGCCTCTCCAACAAATTCAGAAATAATTACTGCACATAATAATGCAATAAAAAAGCTCCCAATAAAAAAACGTCGTATAGCCTTTTGTAATGCATTATTCATCTTTATATTTCCTTTCAAATAAAATTAATAGCTCTAAGAAGTAGATAAACAAGTAAAAATAAATTCCCTACTTTAATGCTACTTAAATGCTGAGATATATTCTTTTTCATTAAAGCCAATCAATGCCTTACCATCTTGCAAAATAATCGGGCGTTTGATTAACGTTGGATTTTCAGCTAATACGGAAAGTGCGGTAGATTTCGAGAGTGTATTTTTCACATTTTCATCAAGATTACGCCAAGTCGTACTACGTTTATTGACTAAATTTTCCCAGCCAAATTGTGCTTCTGCTTGTTGTAAGAATTGAGTATCTAATCCATCTACACGGTAATCATGCAATTTATGTTCAATATTATGTTCAGCTAGCCACTTCAATGCTTTTTTCACCGTATCGCAGTTTTTAATGCCATAAACGATAATCATATTCTCACCTCTAAAAATAAAAAATCCTCGATTTCATTTAGAACGAGGATTTTAACTACTACATGAATTAATCACAAATAGATTAACACGATACAAACTTTTACATCCCACAAAAAAAGTGCGGTGAAAATTAACCGCACTTTTCAAAAGGGAAATTAGAATTCGTAACCTACGCCCACTTTAGCGCCATAGTTATTCACTTTAGTATCGTCAAAGCTACCTAAACGGTTATATTCTAAACCGCCATTTGCATACACTTTGTCTGCTAATTTATATTTAGCACCCGCGACCACACCATAACCCACTTTGGTTTCAGAAGAGCTTTTATAGCGTTGATCCGCACGTTCTTCAAATTTGAAACGGTTTGCCGCAAGACGAGCACCAACATAAGGTTCAATTTGAGAGTTGGTATCGAAGTCATAGAATACTGTCGCACCTAAACCTTGAACTTTAGTACCTTGGAAGTTACCGTGATGAGTATAATCACCTGCTACACGCACATTACCTAATTTGTAGCCTACTGCAACACGAGGCTCAATTTTAGTTTTGCTTGAACCACCATTGCTTAATTTAGTTCTTGAAAGACCAAGATCACCTTCCGCATATAAACCTGCATTTGCAGTTGAAGCAACTGCTAATGCCCCGACAACGATAGCTAATAATGATTTTTTCATTGGATAACCCCTGTTATTTGATTGAAAACACTAGAAATATACCATACTGCTTATGAATTTTCACTATGAAAAACTAATTTTCCCTGACATTTTCGGCATAAATAGGCAATTTTATCTCGTTGAATACGATTATGCCGACGAATCGTTAAGTAATGGGTCTGACATTCACATTGATAAGCAAACATTTTGCCTTGCACATTCTCTACATCAAATTGATGACAAGTATCGGCAGGAAGATTAAATAACTGTGTCATCACCGCTTGCCATTCCTGTCCATGCGGTTTCACTCGACCAAATACTTGATACACAATAAGATGGGCTAATTCGTGTGGAACCACCTGACGAATAAATTCATCTGAGTTCTCGAGTAGCAAAGTGCGGTTAAATTTAATCTCATTTTTCTGCAAATAAGCGACCCCAGCCTTTACACCCCGTAAATCATAACTGATTGTCGGAACAGGAAATTTCCGTTGAAAGTGATTTTCAGCGAGTTGTAATGTTTCTGCAAGCTTGCGTTGCACCTGCATTTTTAAATGCCGAAACTGAGTTTGAGATGACATCATCATACTAAGTAAACAAAAACCGCTAAATTAGCGGTTTTTATCATATACATGTAATTTACTTATTTTAGACCTGCTGCTGCACGTAACTCTTCAGCGCGCTCCACTTTTTCCCATGGGAACTGTTCACGGCCGAAGTGTCCATACGCGGCAGTTTGGCGATAGATTGGTTGAATTAAATTTAACATTTTAATTAAACCATAAGGACGTAAATCAAAGAATTCACGCACTAACTTAACCAATACTTCGTTTGATACTTTTCCTGTACCAAAGGTTTCTACCATGATAGAGGTTGGCTCAGCCACGCCAATAGCATAAGAAAGTTGAATTTCACAACGATCTGCAAGGCCTGCCGCAACGATATTTTTTGCCACATAACGTGCTGCATAAGCGGCTGAACGGTCTACTTTTGATGGATCTTTACCAGAAAATGCCCCACCACCATGACGAGCTGCACCGCCGTATGTATCAACAATGATTTTACGCCCCGTTAAACCACAGTCGCCCATTGGACCACCAATCACAAAACGACCGGTTGGGTTAATGAAATATTTTGTTTGTTGAGATAACCATTCACTTGGCAAAATTGGCTTGATGATTTCTTCCATTACGCCTTCGTAAATTTCTTTTTGTGACACTTCTTCACTATGTTGTGTAGAAAGCACTACCGCATCTACACCCACGATTTTATTATCTTCGTATTTTAAAGTGACTTGGCTTTTCGCATCAGGGCGTAACCAGGCTAGTTTACCGCTTTTACGCACTTCAGCTTGTTTTTCCATTAAACGATGCGCATAAGTAATCGCCGCAGGCATCAAGACTTCCGTTTCATTTGTCGCATAACCAAACATGATCCCTTGGTCACCCGCACCTTGATCTAATGGATTCTCACGATCCACACCTTGGTTAATATCAGATGATTGTTTACCAATCGCATTTAATACCGCACAAGAATTGCCATCAAACCCCATTTCTGAGTGTTTGTAACCAATATCACAGATGACTTGGCGAGTGAGATTTTCAATATCAACCCATGCTGATGTAGTAATTTCACCACCGACTAACGCCATCCCTGTTTTTACATAGGTTTCGCAAGCCACACGAGCTTTAGGATCTTGTTTTAAAATTTCATCAAGTACCGCATCAGAAATTTGATCGGCAATCTTATCTGGATGTCCTTCTGAAACCGATTCAGAAGTAAATAAATAGCTAGACATAAGTTCTCTTCTTTTGGATGTATTGACGTATAGACGTCTATAATACGCTTTTTTGACTAATAAGCAAGCATTCCTATCAAGTATTTTTAAAATGTGACAAGAAGAATCTAAGCTTTACGACAAAATTCAGCTCATTAATGCATTAAATGGGCGACAAGCGCCCATTTATTTACCTGATTTTACTTCACTAAATCCAACATTTCTTGCGCATTCGCCAAGGCTAGTTCTGTAATTTCACTGCCACCCAGTAATCTTGCAAGAGCTGGAACTCTCTCTTCTTGAGAAAGTGCGGTCATTTTAGTTTCTGTTTTATCATCAACGGTAAATTTCTCAACATTAAATTGATGATGTCCATGGCATGCGACTTGTGGTAAATGGGTCACACAAAGCACTTGGCATTTATCGCCTAATTGGCGCAACAATTTACCCACTACACTCGCCGTTTTACCGCTAATACCAACATCAACTTCATCAAAAATTAACGTCGGAATCGCCGATTGATCGGACGTTAAGACTTGGATCGCTAATGAAATACGAGACAACTCACCACCAGATGCCACTTTTGTTAGCGGCTGTGCTTGTTGTCCTAAATTACTGCGTAAAGTAAAGACAATATTATCTGCCCCATTTGCCGTCACTTTAGTTAAATCTGAATTCACTTCAATGAAAAATTCTGCATTTTCCATTGCAAGCCCTTTGATAGAATGTGTAACCTGTTGTGCTAATTTTCCTGCAGCTTGGCAACGGCTTTCATGCAATTGTTTTGCTGTATGTTGCATTTTCTCAAAGGCAGCTTTTTCTTCTAAAATCAGGCGTTCTTCAC
>OGEQ01001834.1_pt1 | contig 15888 bp, 11 predicted proteins | sample 1570731 | NCBI WGS metagenome assembly OGEQ01 (sample SAMEA2582132, study PRJEB24529) | metagenome | biome: Human gut stool | place: China | collected 2011
TGATCTTTAAGCCGCCGGCAGCTTTTGCCACATCATCCAGCTTGATATCGGTACCACGGCCGGCCATGTTGGTCGCGATGGTAACGGCTCCTGCCTCACCGGCATGCGCTACGATTTCTGCCTCGAGCTCATGGAACTTCGCATTTAAGACCTGATGCGGAATTCCCTCGCGGCGCAGCATTTTGCTGATCAGCTCGGAAGTCTCAATGGTGATGGTACCAACCAGAACCGGCTGTCCCTTTTCATGGGCTGCTGCCACTTCCTCGACAACCGCATGGAATTTCTCTTTTTTCGTCTTATAAACCGCATCCTCGTAATCAATACGCTGTACCGGGCGGTTCGTCGGGATGGAGATAACGTCCATCTGGTAAATGTTACGGAACTCCTTCTCCTCAGTCTGTGCCGTACCGGTCATACCTGCTTTCTTATTGAACTTATTAAAGAAGTTCTGGAACGTAATGGTAGCCAGTGTGCGGCTCTCACGACGCACATGTACGTGTTCTTTTGCCTCAATCGCCTGATGGAGACCATCGGAATAACGGCGTCCCGGCATGATACGTCCGGTAAACTCATCGACAATCAGAACCTCGTCATCTTTTACCACGTAGTCTTTATCGCGGAACATCAGGTAGTTGGCACGCAGTGCCAGAATGATGTTGTGCTGGATCTCCAGGTTCTCCGGATCCGCCAGGTTTTCGATGTGGAAGAAATCTTCGACCTTCTTCACACCAGCCTCGGTCAGGTTGACTACTTTATCTTTCTCATTGACTACGAAATCGCCTGTCTCCTCGATCTCCTCGCCCATGATGGCTGCCATCTTGGAAAATTCCGCTGATTCCTCGCCCTTTTCCAGCTGACGTGCCAGAATATCGCACACCTCATAGAGCTTCGTGGACTTGCCGCTCTGTCCGGAAATGATAAGCGGAGTTCTCGCCTCATCGATCAGGACGGAATCGACCTCATCGATAATCGCATAGTCCAGATTCCGCATAACCATCTGCTCTTTGTAGATCGCCATGTTGTCACGCAGATAATCGAAACCAAGCTCATTGTTGGTAACGTAGGTAATATCACAGTTATAAGCTTCCCGGCGCTCGTCGGAATTCATCGAGTTTAAAACCACGCCGACCGTCAGGCCGAGGAATCTGTGAACCTCGCCCATCCACTCTGCATCTCGTTTTGCCAGATAGTCGTTGACGGTAACGATGAATACACCCTTTCCAGCCAGCGCATTTAAGTACGCCGGTGCGGTGGAAACCAAGGTTTTACCCTCACCAGTACGCATCTCTGCGATACGTCCCTGATGCAGGACGATACCACCGATCAGCTGAACCGGGTAATGCTCCATATTTAATACTCGTCTCGCCGCCTCACGCACGGTTGCAAATGCCTCCGGCAGAAGGTCGTCCAGCGTCTCGCCGTTTGCAAGGCGCTCTTTGAACTTGCGCGTATTGTCGCGCAGTTCATCATCCGATAAGGCAGTCATCTGCTCGCGCATACCTAGAATCTTATCCACGATCGGGCGGATCAGCTTCAGCTCGCGTTCGCTGTGGGTACCAAACACTTTCTCTATCAGATTCATGCTTTTCTCTCCTATTTCTTACATTCTAAATCTAGTTATTTTATTTCATTCCATCATAAATGATATGTTTTAATACATAAAGATCATATAGGCATAGTTATACAATCTTATTTATTCTAACACTAACGGGGATTTTATTCAATGATTTCATTATTTTTTTACATTTACGCTGCGCACGCGCCCGGCTGAGATAACCCGAACCTGCCGTACCCGGAAAATCCCAGCCATAAAACAAGACCCTCCATACACGAACAAAGGGACCTGCTTACCTCGCTTCCAGCATGGTAAACAAATCCCTGTTTCTATGAAATATATCCCCCGAAAATACCTATTTATTATTTTGCTTTTTTCAGTTCCTCAATCCCGCCGCCTGCTTCCAGAATCCGGGAAAATTCTTCTTCTTTTGCCGCGGACTTCTCCGCTTTTTCAAGCACTTCCTCGACAAGCTCATTCGGAACGATGCAGACACCGGAACCGTCTGCCACGATCAGGTCGCCCGGCATGACAAGGCAGCCGCAGAGGCTGACCGGTCCGTTCACTTCTGCACACTCCATGTGGTATTTTCCGGTCATCGGCGTCACGCCGCAGGAAAAGACCGGGAAATCCATCCGGCTGATCTCCTCCGTATCGCGGCAGCTTCCATAAGCGATGCAGCCTGCAAATCCACGTACTTTCGCCAGATGGCAGCTCTGGCCACCGATATTGGAATACTCCAGATTGCCTCCGAAATCGGACACCAGCACATCGCCCGCCTCGCCCAGGTAGAAAATATCCTTCGTGGACATCAAAATCTTATCTTTGTCTCGCTGTCCCTGCGTCGCCGTCTTGCGGGACGGGATGCTGCGGACCGTGACAGCTGTTCCCACCAGGCGTGAGCCTGCCTTGACCGGCTTTAAGCAGGTGTTTGGAACAGCACCGTGAATGCCGTAAGTATCCAGAATGTCCGATACAGCCGTACTCATATCTTCCAGCGCATAGTAGCGGTCAATCACCTCTTTGCTGGTACGTGGAATCTGAATCTGCACAATCTTTTCACGCGGAACTGTGCCCCAGATGCGCCCTTCTGCCTTATATTTTTCATAATCAGCGTCTCTCTGCGCCTGCATTTCTTCTATATTCATAGACTCTCTTTCCCTTTCTTTTAAACTATTTCTCACATTTTGGCTGTTTCAATCTTTCACGACTGATTATACGCCCGCAGTCCCCGCCCCATCGGGCATCCGGGATTCCGGGCGTACAGACAGGATTCAGCGTCTACTCACAATACTCACAAGCAACCGCCCGATTCCCATTTTTATTTTGTGTTTTTGTAAAAGTTAATCAAGCTTCCCGCCAGCAGAACTTCCTTCTCCGCCTCGGTCACATCCTTGAGAGCCAGCATAAGCTTCCGGCTGCTGCCGTCTGTTCCGATAACGGTTGCTTCAAATTCCTTTGCACCCTTTTCAACTGCTTCACGGATACCCGGCAGATATACATACTCGCCAGCTTCCAGATTAATTTCCGCCTCATCACAGGTAAATGGAAGGATACCCCAGTTGACGCAGTTGCTGCGGTAACGCTTGGTTGCGTACTCGATACAGATGTCAGCCAGACCGCCAAGCACCTTCTGACAGCTTGCTGCATACTCGCGGGCAGAACCATCACCCGGACGTTTTGCATACAGTACGGAACCAATACCGGTTGTCTGCATCAGATCCTCAAGCGATGTTGTAACGCCAGCTGCCTGCAGTACCTGATAAAATTCACCAGCCTTAGCGCTGTCACCAGCCAGACGAGCCTTCTCATACTCCTGTGCCGCTTTCGCACGGCCAACATACTTCGGATCCTTACGAATCAGAGTAAATTCTGAAATCTTGTACGGATTAGAACGATAGGAGGCTGTCTCACCGGACGGAATCAGTTCGTCTGTGGTTGTGACTTCGTCACGGATTACGCTGGCTACCTGTAATAACAGATTTTCTTTTAACGGCTCCATCTCCGGCCAGTCCTTGATGGACGGTCCATAAACGATCTCTGTCTCCGGTTTTGCTTTTCCAAATCCATTGTATACAATGTTCTCGTAAATGTGCTCATTGAATTCATAGGATGGTGTTTCAAATACAACCGGGCAGTTCTCTGCAGAGGTTAAATAGCCGCCATTAAATGCAGTTGCCGCGATTGACTTGGAATCCATCAGCGCAACCGATGCGATCTGACCGGTTGCCGGGTTGCTTCCCTCACGGTTCGGGAAGTTACGAGTGCTATGACGGATACAGAAATCATTGTTTCCAGGTGCATCCGAAGCGCCGAAGCACGGTCCGCAGAATGCTGTCTTCACACGCACACCATATCCCATCAGGTCATTTAAGACACCGATTTTATTTAACTCATACATAATCGGCTGAGATGCCGGATAAATATTGAATGGGAAGGTTCCCAGTCCTTTGTCCATCTTCTTCGCGATCTGGTCAACCGCATAGATATTTTCGAAGGAACCGGCTGCACAGCCTGCGATCGCCGCCTGATCAACCTTGATCTTGCCGTCATGAATCTTAGAGCAGAGATCCAGATGAATATCCTTGTTATTCTCGAAAACACGCTCTGCCTCTTTTTCTACCATCTTTAAATATTTCTCCGGTTCAGCGATGACATCCGCTAACGGATATGCATTGCTTGGATGGAACGGAAGCGCAATCATCGGAACGATCGTATCCAGATTTACCTCTACTACGCTGTCATAGAGTGCTGCATTGCCCGGAACCATCTCCTTGAAGCCCTGCGGACGTTTGTGGATCTCAAAATACTCTTTTACCTTATCATCCGTCGCCCACACAGAAGACAGACAGGCAGACTCGGTTGTCATCGTATCGATACCGTTTCTGAAATCCATCGACAGGCTGTGTACGCCCGGTCCAATGAACTCAAGGACTTTATTCTTCACAAAATTATTCTTAAATACCTTGCCGATGATGCTCAAAGCCACATCCATCGGACCAACCCACGGCTTCGGGGTACCGGTTAAAAGAACGGCAATCACACCCGGATAGTCGATCTCATAGTATTTTCCCAGCATTGCCTTTGCAAGCTCCGGACCGCCTTCGCCGATGGAGACGGAACCCTGTGTACCATAACGGGTGTGGGAATCGGATACAATCGACATATCGCCGGAGTTAACGATCATCTCACGCATATACTGATGGATGACTGCCTCATGAGGCGGAACGAAGATACCACCGGATTTACGGCAGGCAGATTCTGCATATTTGTGGACATCGGTGTTAATAGTACCGCCGACTGCGCACAGACAGTTATGGCAGTTTGTAAATACACACGGCATCGGAAACTCTTTCAGACCGCTTGCGTAAGCTGTCTGGAGAATGCCGACGTAGGTATTGTCATACACACCCATAGAATCAAACTGGATTTCCAGATGTTCCATATTGTCTGAGTGATTGTGTTTTGAAAGCACCTGCCAGGTCAGTGTTTCTTTCTTTGCTGCTTCTTCAGAAAGCTTTGCAGCTTCCTCTGCACTTGCAATGTGATCGTTATTTATAATGAATTGTTTTCCCTCATGTAAGGTTACCATATATGTACTCCTTTCGTTACGATTCGTGCCAATCGAATCATTCTCATTTTTCTGCTAAAAATCGGCTTTTCAATTCAAAAATATCTCGTTTTTTTCTCTACCGGGTCTTAAATACTATGCAGACGGGGCTCTCCGTTTCTACTACCACCGGATTTTCCTGTAAACTTCCATTCTCATTTCTCTTGAAGCATACAATGGTGTCTGTTACCTCATTGGCTGCAGCAACCCACTCTCCATCCGGACTGACAGTCAAAAATCTTGGCTGTTCACCGCCGGTCTTAATGTTCTGCATCCAGCTCATCCGGCCTGTCTCAGCGTCAAGATGGTACACGCTCACGCTGTCATGCTTGCGGTTCGATACGTACAGGGTCTTTCCCTCTGCATCCATATCGATAGCGCTCGCCCAGCCGTCTCCAGCATAGTCCTCCGGCAGACTCGTCAAAATCTGCATCGGCTCCAGCGTTCCCTCGTTCTCATCAAACCGGTACGCCGCTACCGTACTGTCTTTCTCATTCACGCAATAGCAGAAACGATTGCTCGGTGCAAATACGCAGTGTCTCGGCTCTGCCCCTGTGCGTCCCTTGATGGCAAAATGCTCTCTCAGTGTTCCTTCTGTTCCGTTTGTTTCAAATAATGTAATTTTTCCGACACCCTGAAGCCGTCCCTGGGATGGAACTGCCAGCCAGCGTCCGCTCCGGTCAAGCATCGTCTGATGCGGATGAGAAATATAACCCGGACCGCCGTTACCGGAAATGAAATACAATTCCTTGATTTTTCCAAGACTTCCATCCTTCAGCACCGGAATCAGTGAAACTGCACCGGTCTGTAAATTTGCCACATACAACCATTTTTCGCTTCTGTCAAGCACCAGATGCACCGGATTCGTTCCATGTGTGCCCACTGTATTGCAGTAGACAAGTTTTCCATCCGGCTGGATTCGATAAGCGCTGACTTCGCTGTAATCACCATGAATGGTATACAGCATGTCCTGTGCTTCATTCAGACAAAAATAGGACGGATTCACCGGACCTTCTAAAAGTCCAACCGGTTTCCAGGTTCCATTTTCTATTTCGAAAATACGGATGCCTTTGCCGCGGGCGTTGCGCTCCTTGGTGGTGCGGCATCCTACATATGCGAACTGTTTCATGGTAGATTCTCCCTTTCCTTAAACTTTCACTTAACGTTTGTTCAGAAACCTGCCTGTTCCATTTTCAACACCAAATCCATTCAAAATGGCATTCAAGTTTCTGAACTTCGGCTTTCTCCTCTTGACTCTGTCAATTATCCAACAAAACTTGTCACTCCGATAAAGGTCAGTACACACACAATCACAACGACCGTCGCGGACAGTGCGAACAGAGTACCGAACATCTTCTGCTGCTCCTTATCGCTGCAGTCCGTCTCCTGTGCATAGCTTGCCAGAATCAGGCTGCCGCCGGTTGAAAGCGGGCTGATACCTGCAACAGTTGCGCTGCACACGATTGCAGTGATAATCTGCATGACGGATGCACCACCTACCTGGGATGCGATATCCGGAACCGTCGGAATCAGAGTCGGGAATACAACGCCGTTTGCACTGGAGAACCAGGACATTAAGCCTGCCGTAAAGCCCATGATCGAACCAGCCGTCCGCTTCGTCATAAAGGATGCCAGGATGGAGGAAAGCAGGTCGATGCCGCCCATTGTCTGGGTAATATTCATCAGGACATTGACGCCTGCAATCAGAATCAGAACACTCCACGGAATCGCCTTGATCGCTTTTTTCTCATCTGCTGTACCAAGTAAAATCAGAATCATTGCCAGTGTGAAGCAGAGAAGTCCTACATCATAGGAGAAGCCGACAACCAACACAACCATGATTACCAGAGCAATCAGGCTGAGCCACTGATTCCGCGTAAATTTCTCCACCTTTTTCTCGCCGCTCTCTGCATTTCCGCGCAGCTTGTAGCCGCCTAAAAGGATATACATCGCAACTGCACAGACAAAATTGCTGACGCTGACACCGATGAAAATATTGTTGATGGAACCTTCAATTCCCATCTCTGTCATCATATCACCTACGATAATACCTGTCAGGGCAATCGGGGAAGCCGTTCCGCCGACCGCACCGAGAATCGCCATGACACCCATCAGAATCGGACTTACCTTCATCTGTACTGCCAATGCGACTGCAAAAAGGACGGTAACCGACTGCACGCTGATCGCGCCCGGTCCGGCTGCAGATAAACCAAAACTAACTACATAAATGATAATCGGTACTAAAAATAAATGTTTCCCGCAAAGTCCTATCAGACGATCCGATATCTTTTCCAGAGTTCCATTCTGCTGTAAGAGGCTGAAAAACAGCATCGTTCCGAGCAGGGTTGCAAACAGCTTAAATGGAAATCCTTTATAGATATCTGACGCACCTATGCCGCCAATTTTTCCCAGTATCAAAGCCAGACCGAAGCAGACCAGACCTACATTTGTTTTCTTCACAAATCCAAGTACAATCGCCCCAATCAGGCATCCAAGTGCTACTACCTGAAGTCCCATAATCATTCTCCCTCTTCTATCTTGTGTTTGTTGCCAGGTTACCTTTATTCTTTTACGACGTCCATTGCAATGTGGCAAAGCTTGCTTTTTTACTTTTCCAGCTATCTTCCATTTTCATTTCTTGCATTAGTCTCTCACATACACCCAGCCGTCCATGATACGTCTCGCCGTCCGTGTCACGCCGCCCTTGCTGACTTTTTCGCCGTCCATCTTAACATCCACTTCGGTCACGCCACTCGCATGTCCCAGACGGATAATATCCTGATCCGGCGCCGGGTTGACAATCTCATTGACGATTGTGCCTGAAATCCGTGCTGCTGCGCCTGTTCCGACTGCTACAGTCATCGGGTACGCCTTGTGAAGTGCGCCGACCGAGATCGCCCGGCAGCAGAGATCCATCGTATCCGCTTTTACTTCATTTCCATCCATATTGATGTAGTCTTGCGGAGCAGAGACGATGGAAACCTTCGGAGCCGACGTCGATTTCGTCCGCGCGTCCTCCCAGTTCTCCACGAAACCGCATTTCACTGCCGCCATGCCGCGGATACGCTCGATGTGTTCCATCACATCTTTATTCTGATTCAGTTCCGTAAGCTCGGATCCCTTAATTCCCAGATCCGATGCTTTGATAAATACCATCGGGTTCGAACAATCAAGTACAGTCACTTCCGCCGGACCATATTCCGGTACATCGAATACCTCTTTTTTCTGCCCGGTCGGGAACAGCTTTCCGGTCTTGGAACCAGCCGGATCCTCAAAATACATATCGATGCGGGAACCTGTTCCCGGAACCCCCTGAATTACCTCGTCGCCGTGTACCATCGCATGGCCGTCCTCAACGCGGACATGTTCCTCAATGATCTTATTGGTGTTCGTATTTAACACGCGCACCACCGTGATCGGCTCAACCGCCGGAACCAGACCTTCATCAATCGCAAACGGACCAACCGCCGATGAGATGTTTCCGCAGTTTGCACTTCCGTCCACTCTCGGAATCACGATATCCACCTGACGGAATGTGTATTCCACATCCACGCCCGGCTTGTCAGACGGTGCAATGATCGCAATCTTGCTGGTCGAGGAAACCGTTCCTCCCATGCCGTCAATCTGCTTCACATCCGGGGTACCCATGACTTTCAGGAAAATATCATCCCAAAGACTCTTATCCTCCGGCAGATCCTTCTCGTGGAAAAATACCGCTTTGCTGGTACCTCCTCTCATGTAGACACATGGATATTTTTTCATGTACATAATTCTCCTCCTTCTCCTATAAATGTACTCTCGGAATCTTTCTGTGTTTGATTTTGCGAGATGATTTTTTGTCAGTTGTGCCCAAATTTCTGAGGCGTTGGCGTTGCGTCCGCCTCTGAAATTCGGGTGCGGCTGGCGGAAAATCAGCCACAAAATTTTAAACGAAGTTTTCCTTCGCCCCTGCCCTGTATCGTACGGAATTTTCAGTTCAAAAAAATCCCCACCTGTGAACAGTTACAACCTACTATTAATTTTTCCTTATACATACTATAACTCATTGCCCCATCCGCTGTAAAATGGTATGATCTTATCAAGATTCATAACAATTTGGAATGATAAGGAGTTCGATATGGATAAACGTGATTATGAACTGCTGCTGGCGCTCGACCAGCACAAAAATATAACAAAGGCGGCGCAGTCTCTCTATATGACACAGCCTGCCATCACCAAGCGGATTCAGAAGATGGAAGAAGAACTGCACTGTCCGCTGCTCATCCGTTCCAAGCGCGGCGTGCTCCTCACCCCGGCAGCCGAAAGCCTGCTGCCCTGCGCCCGCACGATCCTAAAAAATATGGAGCAGATGGAAGAACTCGCTGCCGCCAGCCAGGACTACATCTGCGGCACGCTGCGACTCGGCTGTTCTCTGAACTACGCCCACTACCGCCTCCCGGCAATCCTCAAGGACTACACAGACCGCTATCCCAAAGTAGAGGTGCATATCACGACCGAGCAGAGCCGCCAGCTCTACAAGATGCTTTGCAAAGAAGAAATCTCCCTCGCCATCCTGCGCGGCGAATATAACTGGGACGGCAAAAAGATTCTTCTCGCCTCCGAACCCATGTGCCTGATCTGCAGCCGCGAGGACGCCGGGCGTCCTCTGACCGACTATCCGTACATCAGCCACAACACCGACTCCGGCTTAAATTCCCAGCTCTTCTCCTGGTTCGAAGCGCGTGGACTGACCGGCATCCGACGGAATTTCCAGATCGACAGCATCGATACCTGCAAGGAAATGGTGCGGTATGGGCTTGGCTGGAGTATCCTGCCTTCCATCTGCCTGAATAATTTTGACGGCTACACCGAGGCACTTTTCTGGCAGGATGGCACGCCCTTCGTCCGCAATACATATCTGCTCTGCCAACCCACCAGTGATCGGCTTCCGCAGGTCAAGAAGTTTCTGGAACTTCTCTAAATTCCACCCTGCTTCGCTCCCGTTCAGGGTGCCAGCTGTAAAACGCCGCCTCCCTGCCTATCCAGGTAAAACGTTTTTTCTTCTGCCATCCCGCCAACTTTATGGTAAACCAGACAAGTTGCACAAAATATATGTTCGACTTTCTTGTTGTCCACATTATCCACATTTTGTCCCCAGTTTTGTGGATAAGTTTTGCACACCCATTTTCTCCCTTTTTTAGGGAAAATGGAGTTTTACACCGACTTATCCACATTATCCACAATTTCCGTCTGTTCACGAAGCCCCCGTTTTCCCCGGCGCATTTTGATTTCTTTTTTGTTCAGATCTCATAAACTTGCATATTTCTTCCAAAAATACAAGCAGATCTATTGACAAATGAAGAACCCTCGCATTGCCTCCAAACCCCCGTTTTTCCTAGCTTTTTCGACCTTTTTTTGTTGCAAAAACACACCCATTCTGCCCTATCCTGCAAGACTCTTTTTTAATATTTCATTGTCCGCCGCACAAACCGCGCGCAACTCCCTTATAAAACAACAGCAATTCGTGAAAAATCAAACGACACAGTATTTCGACCTGTTTTTCAATTAATTGTGTTGACAATTTTGTGAAAAAGGTTGAATTTAACATCCAAAAGTGGTATACTATAGCCATCCCAATAAAAAGGAGCGATGATTATGCGTTATAAAATTACTGGAAGAAATATCAATGTTACCCCGGGGTTAAAAGCAGCTGTAGAGGAGAAGATCGGAAAGTTAGAGCGATACTTCAATCAGGACACCGAAGTGAATATCACACTTACGGTTGAGAAAGATCGTCAGAAGATCGAGGTTACCATCCCTGTCAAAGGCACCATCATCCGTGCAGAGCAGGAAAGCAACGATATGTATGTATCGATTGATTTGGTAGAAGAAATCATCGAGCGTCAGCTCAAAAAATATAAGAATAAAATCGTAGACAAGAAACAGGCAGCCGTTGCATTCTCTGACCTCTTCATAAACGAAGAATATGATTCCAACGACGAAGTAGATATCGTCAAAGTAAAGAAATTCGCTATGAAGCCGATGGATCCGGAAGAGGCTTGTGTACAGATGGAACTCTTAGGACATAGTTTCTATGTATTCCTGAATTCCGAGACCGAGCAGGTCAATGTTGTTTACAAACGTAAAGGCAACACCTACGGATTGATCGAACCAGAATTTTAATTCATCGCTTCGTACTATAAGTAGACAAGTTTCCTGGCAAAAAGGGGAGCTGCCATGTGGCAGTTCCCCTTTTTGCGTTGTGTTAAGTTCCATTCATATTCTATTTCTTTTCGTAACTGTTCAGTACCTTCACAGTCACGCGCAGTAAATGCGCAGACCTACTGAACAGTTACTTCTTTTTTTAGAACAGACCCGTGATCCGTCCATTCTCATCGACATCGATCTTCTCTGCCGCTGGCATCTTCGGAAGTCCTGGCATCGTCATGATGTCGCCGGTCAACGCTACGATGAATCCTGCGCCCGCGGATACTTTCAGGTTGCGGACAGTTACTGTAAAGTTCTTCGGTGCGCCGAGCAGCTTCGCATTGTCCGAAAAGCTGTACTGCGTCTTCGCCATACAGATCGGATAGTTACCAAATCCAAGCTCAGTCAGGCGTTTTGCCTGCTTCTTTGCTGCATCCGTGAGTACAACGCCGTCGCCGTGGTAGATCTTCTTCACGATCGCATCCAGCTTCTCCTCGATCGTTGTATCGGTCTCGTAGCAGTAGTGGAAATCGCTCTCAGTCTCGCACAGGCGGATGACTTCTTTTGCCAGCTCCTCGCCGCCTTCTCCGCCTTTCGCCCATACCTCGGACAGAGCTACATTGACACCGACCTCATGGCACTTGTCCTCGATCAGCTTTAATTCTGCCTCGGTATCCATTGGGAAGCGGTTGATCGCTACGACACACGGAAGTCCATATACCTTGGTAATATTTTCTACATGCTGCATCAGGTTCGGAAGTCCCTTCTCCAGTGCTTCCAGATTCTCTGCGTTTAAGTCAGCCTTCGCCACGCCGCCGTGATGCTTCAGGGCACGTACTGTCGCTACTACAACGACCGCCGACGGTTTCAGCTCTGCCATCCGGCACTTGATATCCAGGAATTTCTCCGCACCCAGGTCAGCGCCGAAGCCAGCCTCTGTGATCGTGTAATCACCCAGCTTTAATGCCATCTTTGTCGCAATGACAGAGTTACATCCATGCGCGATGTTCGCGAACGGACCGCCGTGGATAAATGCCGGTGTATGCTCTAAGGTCTGTACCAGATTGGGTTTCAGGGCATCCTTTAAAAGAGCCGTCATCGCGCCCGCTGCTTTCAGATCACCGGCAGTGACCGGTTCCTCGTCATAGGTATAACCTACGATAATCTTGGAAAGGCGTTCTTTCAGATCCGTAATATTGCGTGCCAGGCACAGAACTGCCATGATCTCGCTGGCAACCGTGATGTCATATCCGTCCTCACGGGTCACGCCATCCACGCGGCGTCCCAGACCATCTACGATGTTGCGGAGCTGACGGTCATTCATATCGACAACACGCTTCCAGGTAATACGCTTCGGATCGATGCGGAGTGCATTGCCCTGATAGATATGATTGTCCAGCATCGCTGCCAGCAGGTTGTTTGCTGCGCCGATCGCGTGGAAATCACCGGTAAAATGGAGGTTGATATCCTCCATTGGAATGACCTGTGCATATCCGCCGCCAGCTGCACCACCTTTGACACCAAAGACCGGTCCCAACGACGGCTCACGAAGCGCTACGGTTACCTTTTTGCCAAGACGTTTCAATCCGTCTGCCAGACCGACCGTGGTCGTGGTCTTTCCTTCTCCGGCTGGAGTCGGGTTGATCGCGGTCACCAGAATCAGTTTTCCATCCTTGCCCTCGGTCTCTTTCAGAAGACTGTAGTCTACCTTTGCCTTATAATTTCCATACTGCTCCAGATACTTCTCGTCTACGCCTGCTGCCTGTGCAATCTCACCGATTTTCAGTGGATTCGCTGCCTGTGCAATCTCAATATCTGTCATCATTACTCCTGTACCTCCCTGTTTTTGCGGTTTTGCCTGTTCCGGAAGTTTTCACACAGTGAATGTTATCTGCTTTATCTTCTGTAAAGAAGATCCCCCCCCTGTGAATTTCCCAGAAAGGCTGTGAATGTTATCTATTATATACTGTGTCTGACAATTTGGAAAGACACAAAATTGATTTTTCACAAAAAATTGCATCCGATTCCAGTTTTTCTACTTTTCCCCCAAGTTCTGATACATAACTTTCGTCCTTGATCGATGCCAGATTGATCTTCACATTAAAGAGGGCACCCACAACCGCTGTCCGGGCTAACATCGCCGCAATCAGACCGTCGGAAACGGCACCTTTATTGCCCCTCTTTACGACCGCTTCCGCCATCGGAAAAATCTTTGCCGCTGACTCCGCAATCGCAAGCGGCGCTTCGGTCGCCTCTTTTAACCCCTGCTGCAGGGCGGCAGTGCGGATTTTTTTCTCCTCCTCCGTCTCCTTCGGAAGCTTCAGCGCTCTCATATATCCATTGAACGATTCGCTGTCCTTTTTGATCCCTGCCAGCAGCTCCTCATGCAGCGCAGCGCCCTCAGCTGCCAGCGCCTGCATTTCCTCCTGCACCCCGGCATATGTTTCCTTTCCGATCGTCAGATTTGCCACCATTTCCATCAATGCCGCGCCCAGCGCCCCCACCATCGCCGACACGCTTCCGCCGCCCGGTACAGACGCCTTCGAAGCAGTTTCTTCTACGAACTGGTTTACGGAAAGTTCTCTTAATTCTGCCATGATTTTTCTCCTTTTTTATGAAAAAGAATGTGCCTTGGCACATTCTCGCGCCTCGTGCGGTCGCCTGCGACATAATTCTTCTTCGCGCGAGTGCACATCCCGCGGAGCGTTTTTTATTTCATAGAACACATTTTCCTATGAAAATGAAAAAATACCGCAAAATTGCTTGTCTCACCGATCAGAAATCTTCTGCCCCGCTGGCAACGTAATTTTGCGGTATTCCCACCGAGCCCTACGGATATGAAATCGTTCCGTAAGAACCGATATACTCCTTTATCTGCGTTTACTAATTTAAGAATGAAACTGCCTTACACGGTGTTCGGTAGTTGGACGGCGAAATCTTGATGCCGCTCTTTGCCGTACTTGCGTGGATAACCTGTCCATTGCCTATGTAAAGTGCTACGTGATTGATATAATTGCCGCTCGCATAAAAAAGCAGATCGCCCGGCTGTACTGCGCTGACCGCAACCTCCTTGCCCTTTGCCGCCTGATCTCTCGAGCTTCGTCCGGTTGAAATACCGAAATGTGCAAATACACTCATTGTAAATCCGGAACAGTCCGCGCCGTTTGTCAGACTGGTTCCGCCGTATACATACGGATTTCCAAGGAACTGCTTTGCATATGCCACAACCGCAGAACGGGTAGCATTTGTTACTTCATTTCCAGAAGAGGACGTACCGCCTGTGCCTGGTCCGCCGCCCGGTCCAACGCCGCTTGCAGTGGTCGCTTTCGTCGCTGCCGCGGTAGTCGGCGCTTTCGTCTCAGCTGCCTTTGTCGTCTCCTTGGCTGCCGCTGTCGTCCCAGCTGCCTTGCTTTCGCTCGGATTCGCCTCTATTGTTCCGCTGTAGGAAGTCTCCGGTGCTTTGGTCGTCTCTTTGGCAGCTGCCGTGGTTTCCTTCGCCGCTGCCGTGGTTTCCGCTGCCCTCGACTCTTCCTCGGCTTTCTTCTTTACCTGTTCCAGGTTCTCGATCGCCGCATTCGCTTCCTGTTTCAGTTTTTCTTCTTCAGCTTTCTGCTGCTGTTCCTCAGCTACGGAAACTGCCTGCTTAAAGTCTACCTGCGTCGTAATATAATCTTTATACACATATCCGACCAGATCATTATCGACGGAAATCTTGGCAAAATCGCCCTCTTCTCCGATCACCTCATACTCTGCATCTGCAGAAAGAAGATCCAGCGTCTTGCTCTCTAAGCTCGGCGTTTCTCTTAGGCGAAGCGTAGAGGTATTTGTAACCTTCGCGTAGGTTGTGCCGACTTCCCTGGCAATCTTGGACGCCTCCTCACCGGTCACAAAATACTGTGCTTTAATATAACCGGTCACGGAACCCGACTGGATATGGTACCATTTGCCGCCCTCGCCGTCCACCGTGTCCAGAATTGTCGCCGCACAGTTATTGTAAATCTTTCCGACTACCTCGCTGCCTGTGCTCGCCTGTGCGCGAACATTGACATAATTGGTCACACGGGAAATCGCGATATTATCGTAGATCGACTTGGACATCGCGCGGACAACCGCCTCAGTCTCGCCAGTTGTCTCCTTTGGCTGGGCTTTCGTCTCTGCTGGCACCTGTGCCGGTTTGGCTGTCTGCGCACCGCCTGCCACGCCCGTCTGACCGGCTCCCGCCACTGCCAGAACTTCTTTAGAAGCAAATGCCTCCGCCAGCTCTTTTTCCGGGTTCAAGCTGCTCGCATAGTAATTATTGATCGCCACTGACGCGCCAGCGACCGGGGCATCCGTCTCCAGATTCATCGCCGCCTGGGCGCTCATCTGTCCCGTCCCTGCCATCACAAGGCACGCTCCTGATGCTATCAGAAATTTCAGCGTTTTTCTCATAAGGACCTCCTACTCTTCTGTCCGTTCTGTTCCGTCGTTTTATCTCAAACTGTAACTGTTCAGTACCTTCACAGTCACGCGCAAAAATCCATTAAAAATTGCCTAC
>OGEQ01001840.1_pt1 | contig 15838 bp, 9 predicted proteins | sample 1570731 | NCBI WGS metagenome assembly OGEQ01 (sample SAMEA2582132, study PRJEB24529) | metagenome | biome: Human gut stool | place: China | collected 2011
AATCTATAAAACCTATAATATAAATAGTCTATCATATACCTTATTACCATTAATGTATTTATAAGACCACCCGTCAGGTGCTGTATATTTCGGTAAACAACACCCCGCAGGTGCATTTCCTAATCTCTAATAGCTGCACCCTGTGTCAATGCCTCTCTGATTCTTCGAATATTCCGTTTGTTGTGTCCAAATGAGCATATCGAAGTGCGTTTGTTCAGGTCGTTTACGCTGTTAACCCACACTTGACCTTGGTCGAACACAATGAATATCTGCTCGCCCCATGTCAGATGCCAAAGCGACGGGTTGGTATGTGCCACGATGCAGTCTTCTCCGTAGTGGTCAACGTCCCAATCATAAGTCACCGATAGATTATATATCTTGTCATAAATCGACTGCTTATCCAGTGTGGTAGGTATGTTACTGAAATCCAACTTGCGCCTCTGACTTCGGTATAGCACATAGGCAAGCAGCAGTAATACACCGCCAAACCAGAGAAAAGCAGACACGAACTGCCCGTTTGTATAGAACATGATACCCATAACACTCAGAGATATCATAGAAACCAACATCAGCATGTGCGATGCCCCATAATGGGTGTATGCCCAGTCAATAATAAGAGGCAGGGTTTTCCTTTTTAACACAAAGTCGGCAAGGGCGGCATCTTTCTCCTCCCGGTAACGATAGCGATAGGCAAGCCACCATATCAACTCGAACAATGCACATACAACCCCAAACTAAATAGGGCTGCAAACATCATTGTCTATTTTGCTCACTCGCGGCTCTACAGAATAAGGAATTCCGCCAAAGGTTAGTTCCTTACAGGCTACGTTATAACCATTGCTGGAAAAATAATATTTGTAAACATATTCCTCCTTGCCATCGGAACCCGAATAGGAGTTACTTGTCGGACGGACTGTTTCTCCGTTAATGGTCAACAGGGGCGGATTCTGGTCGGGACGGGCATTGCAAGTCAACGTGGCACAATATTTTACAAAATCCTTTTTCAGTTGAGCCACACGCAGATGGCATTGCAATTTACTTAAATCTGCTTCGGGAGGATGTACGGTTACACGGCATTCCGGAGTAGTATACGCCTGATTTCCTACTTTTACGGATGCCGGTGGCAGTTGAAACTCACCGCTTTCCCTGAACCGTACAAAATAACAGAATCCGGTTTCATTTGTCTTGCTTTCCACACCGTTTATGATGGCATAACTGCTGCTTTTATGAGGCTCCGGACCACGTAGCACTTCTATGCTACTGTCAAACTCAGGAGCTGCAACCGAATCGAATTGGGAATTGACCAGTGCATACGTCAATTTCACCTCCTGTCCGGTGCGAAGAATTCCCAGCGTGTCCAACTTTATGTGAAAATACACAGAATCTGCCGTAGCCGAGACATTGGCCCTGACTGTTGGCAACAATACCGACAACAACAGGAGGGTAATCAATCCGCTTCTGATAGTCATGCTTTTGATATGTCTTGTCATTTTTATCATATATGGTAATTTGTAGATACGATATAATTTGTATTCTCCTTCATAATATGATAATGCACCCTACGAATCATCCAGAGAATCAAGTGGATTGGGTATGCTCGATTTGTGTATACTCGTCACATGAAGATAAATAGATGTGGTCTTGATGTCATTATGACCCAGCAGTTCCTGTATGGTTCTCAGGTCTGTTCCTTGCTCCAGCAAGTGGGTCGCAAACGAATGGCGCAGCATGTGTACATGTACCCGGTGCTTGATTCCGGCATGGCTGGCAGCTTCTTTCAGTATCTTTACCAGCGCACTTGCAGAATACGGTTCTCCGGGTGTCTCTCCCTCGAACAGCCATTTCTGCGGACGGTACTCCTTGAAATATTCCCTCAGTTCCTTCAGCAGTTTTTCCGACAGCAGCGAATACCGGCATTTCCGTCCTTTGCCCATGATGCGTACAAGCATCCTTTCGCTTATGATGTCCTTGGGGGTGAGGTTCAACAGCTCGCTCCGCCGTAGTCCGGCTGAGTATATCAATGAGATCATGCAGCGGTGCTTCCGGTTCGACAGGCACGAGAGGATACGGCATACCTCATTACGGCTCAGCACTTCGGGCAGGCTCTTGTACTCTTTGGCGCGGGTGATGCCGCCGTAGTATTGCCGCTTTCCGCCCTTCACCTGCTCGTAGTAGAACTTGATGGCATTGATGCGCATGTTCTGCTGCGATACCGAGATTTTCTTTTCGTTTACAAGATAGAGGATGTATTTGTTGATGTCCGCCACTTTCAGGCGGTCGATGTTGCGTCCTTTATGGTATTCCATAAAGTCGCTGAAATAGGCACGATAGGTTTTAATGGTCGAGGGGCTGTAACGCTTCTGCTCCAGCAGTTCCAGATAGCCTTCCGGCAGTGTGTATTCCCTTTTGGGCTTGGGATGCCTCACATAAACCCTGCTGTAATCGATGTAGGCGTGGGGCGAATAGCGGTCGTAGAAATCAGGCAGCCTGAAAGCGGCAGCAGGGATGCAGGCAGAATTCTCGCCTGTCTTTTCCGCATCTTGCGAGAGCAGTATGCCAACAGCCTCGCTGTCAGCATACTCTATCCGTATGTAATCCGCACCGTTGCGTTTTTCCTTATACAGCACGATGCTTCCTCTCTGTTTCCGAACATGATCCATAGTACTGAATGTGATGTCATACAGATGCAAATATACACAAAGAAACAGAAAAACCAACAGGTTGGTCGGTTTTATTTTGTTAAAGTCCCTCGCTTGGGTATCGTCCGCCGTTCCGTACAGCCTGCAACCTGTACCTTAGGCTTTCAGCAGCGAATAGAGGAAGTGCAGGCTGCGTGAGAGTTTCCGGGTGTCAAGCCCCTGAAAGAAGGACAGCTCATAGGAGGTTCCGAAGAACATCTGCCAGAACATCGAAGCCGCTTCATCCACATCCACATCCTGCCTGATTTCCCCGCTTTCTTTCGCCTTTTCAATAGCAGCTTTCCACAGTTCAAGGTTCTGACTGAATATGGCAGCAATCTTTTGCTCCACGCCAGGATAGTACATCCTTACCTGCATCAGCAGGTGGTAATAATAGAAGTTGACACTGCACCCGCCGGAATTGTCCCCGTCGTCCAGCAGTCGTACGAGCCTCTGCCTCGTGTTCTCCACTCCGGCTACATACTGGTCAATAAATTCTGACAATGAGCCTGCCGTAAAGTTGAACTTGTTTTTAGTATGCTGGGTATCGAACACGTACCTGTCTGCCACAGCTATAAACAGGTCCAGTTTGAACGGGAAATAATAGGTCAGTCCCGCTTTCGACAGTCCGCAGGTTCTGGCAATCTCCATCTGACTTGCCTTCTCGTAATTCATCTTTGCGAATATCCGCAAAGCCTTTTCCAGTACTTCATCCCTGTTGGTAAACATATTTCTATATCCATTGGTTTTCTTCTGCGAAGATAGTGATTTCGGGGGGATTTCCCTTCACCGTACCGGTTATTTTCATCCCCCCGGATTTCTGCATACCCAGACCCTGCTGTCAGGACTGCCCGCTATGGACACCCGCAGCCTCTATTCTTCCCATTCCATTTCCAGCTTCCCGTTGATGTCATAGCGTTTCCACCGTCCCGTGCGGTGACCGTTGCGGTAGGTTCCGGTTTCCCTTACCTTGTCGTTCTTCACGTAGCGCGACTCGAAGGGACCGGTCTGGCGTCCGTTGACGTAAGTGCTGGTTTCCCAATAGTCGAACCGGTTGTCGCGCACCAGTGACCTCGCCCTGCCGTTGAGCCGTCCAAACTCGTAGGTTGCCTCATAGACAAGTTCTCCGGTTGACGGGTCGTATTCCCTGTAAAGGCCGTCATACCGATTGTTCATTTTGTAATATTCCTTGAGCCGTGAACCGGTCTCTCTGTCAAAACGAACTTGAAGCCCTTCTTCATTCCCGTCACGATAGGTTGTGATGTGCAGGGTGTCGCCGCTCTCCGCTATCTGCACCCAGGTTCCATCCTTCTGCCCGTTTTTGTAATGGCCGGTTGTGCGGGGCTGGCCGAACAGGTAAAGCTGTTCAAAGTCGCCGTCAAGCAGCCCCTGCTCGTTGTAGTAAGAGGTCTCTTTCAGCTCGAATGTGCCCTTGATGTAGGAATACTGCTTGCCGGTCTGCTTCCCGTCCTTATAGTTGTGTTCCCTGCGCAGCGTACCGTCAAACTCGTAGTACACGTCCTTTCCGTCTTGCTTTCCTGCTTTGTAGAAGCGTTCCATTTCCAGTTTCCCGTTTGTGTAGAACGTGCGGTGGGCACCGTCCAGTTTGCCGGATTTGTAGGATTTCTCTTCCGTCACCCTGCCTTCGTCGTCATATTTCCTGAAGATTCCGTCCTTCCAACCCTCCTTGTAGGAGCCCTTGGCTTTCAGCTTGTTGTAGATGTATTCTTCGTAATCGCCATTGTAAAGACCATCCTTGAAACGGGCAAGGATATAGGCGGAATGGTAGCCGTCGATAATGCGGTGCTCTCCGTCAAGAGGCTTGTCGCCCGAAATTTCCCGGTGGAGAATACGGCCGTCTCCCAGATTTATGGCTGTGATACGGTCTATCGGGTATTCTTTCTGTGCATGGAGCGGTAAAACGCACAGCGAGGCTGCCAACAGCAGAAAATAACAGTTCATTCGTTTCATACTTCAATTGTCTTTAGGGTTATTTCTATTCTTTGAATCTCATTCTTTCTTCAGTGTCCGTATTCCCGGTCAGGATGCCGTCCGGTCGCAAATATACACAAAGAAACGGAAAAACCGACAGGTTAGTCTGTTTTTTGTTTTATCATAGTTTCCTCCCGTATTTTTCCGCTTTTACGACAGGCAAGCCGATCACGTTCTGCATGGCAGTGCGACCGGCTTGCAAGAATCGGGCCTACATCTTTATCCCTTTCATCCGGTGCTCATCCTTGGGCTGAAATCCCGGCCGTACGGCAGAGAACCGGTCTGCAATGTTTTCACCGGCAGGATGCTGCCCGTCAGCCGTACCGCGTACCTGTGTAGCATCTCCCAATGTCGGTCGGGCCTGTTGCTGACCCTCCGTTTCCTTTTCGGCGGTTTCCGTTGCGGGAGGAGCCAGTTCCAGCTGTATCTTGCGGTCGAGTGCGGCAAGTTCGGATTTCAGTTGTTTCAGCTCGTCCTCCTTCTTCCACACCTTGCCCGCTATCTCCTGCAACTGCGGGATCTCCTTCTCCAGCACCTCGTTCTTCACCTTGTACTGGTCAATGGTGGAAGGTATCTTCTCCATCGCGTTCAGGAAATTGCGCGCGGCGGCTACCGGGTCCGCCATCGCCAGATGCCCGTTGTTGTAGGTGTACTTGTAGTTTCCCTCCACCACGAAGCGGTTGTCTGTGAACTCCAGTCCCTCTTTGAGCGTCCTTTCGCTGACCACCTTGACGGGGAAGCCGTACAGTTCCCCAATCGGTTTGTACAGTCCGCCCGTAGTGGCGTTCTTGGCTATCTCCTGCAAACGCTTCCCGATAACCTTCTCGTCGGTGGAGTCCACGCCGTCCACCCTGACCGCATTCAGCCGGTTTCCATCCTTGTCTGTCCGGGCAGCGGCAAGGAACCTGTTCCAGTCCTCTGTCATGGCTTCAATGGCCGCCGTGTTGCCGCCCAGTTCCCCGGTCTTGGTCTCCAGTTTGAGCTCCGACTCGCACCTGTCCTTGTGGAACGACTTGCGCTCTCCCTCCAGCGAAGCAATTCTCTTTTCGAGCTTCGCCTTGTCCAGCAAATCTGTATTCCCGGAGAGAATAGCCATGTACTCCGAGAAGTTCATGCCCGATTTCTCGTCCATCGCCCCCTCGTCGATGGTACGTGCACCCATCGCGCCGCTTTTCAGCTGCGAGATGAACATCTGCTTGCAGTGCAGCAGGTTGAATTTGTAGCTGTCCAGCGACTTTTCCACCGCATAGATGATGACATCCACATTGTTGCCGGCAAAATGCTTGGCAATCTCGTTGCCCGCACGCACACCACGCCCGTCACGCTGTTGCAGGTCGGACGGGCGCCACGGCGTATCAAGATGATGGATCGCCACGCACCGTTTCTGTGCGTTCACGCCCGTTCCGAGCATACTCGTGGAGCCGAAGAGCACACGCACCGTCCCGGCATTCATGGCATCTATCACCGCCTTGCGTGCCTTGTCGGTCTTGCACTCCTGAATGAAGCGGACTTCGCCGGCCGGTATGCCGTAGTCCTCCGTCAGCTTCCGCTTTATCTCGCTGTACACGTTCCACCCGTCGCCCGGCTGGTACGTGCCCAGATCCGAGAAGACAAACTGCGTTCCCTTGTGCGCGTCGTATTTGTGGTAATACTCCGCAATCATCTTGGCACAGTGGGAAGCCTTGTTGTCGGGGTGGTCTTCGTAGTTCGGGTCTATCATGCGCATATCGAGAGCCATCTTGCGGGCGTAGTCGGTGGCGATAAGCATCTTAGCCTTCTCCTCCGTTTCAGACAGCGGCATTCGGCCCAGCAACGTCGCGTCGCCCGTCTTCGCAAATTCCATCAGTTGTTTGATGAAATATTCTTGGTCAGGTGTAGGCGGTATGTGGTGCAGTATCTCATTCTTGTGCGGACGATCCACGCCCACGTCCTCCGCCGTGCGGTAGTCGGTGATTTCGTTGTAGAAGGCAGCAAGTTCCGGTACTTTGATGAAGTAGCGGAAACGCTCTTTTTGCACCACATTGTTTGTTACATTGAACTCGAAGTCGGTCGTCTTCTTTGCAAAAATCGCTGCCCATGCGTCGAAACAGCGGATATCCTGCCGTTCCAATTCCTTCGGACGCAGGTACTTGAAGAGCAGATACAACTCCGTCAGACTGTTGGAAATGGTCGTACCGGAGAGGAATGTCGCCCCCAAGTCCTTGCCAGTACGCTCCTGTATGGTGCGTATGGCAAAGAGCATATTCAGGGCTTTCTGGCTTCCTTCCGAGTTTCCCAAGCCTGCCACGCGATTGTGACGGGTGTTGAATGTCAAGTTCTTAAATTGGTGCGATTCGTCAATGAAGATATGGTCGATGCCCATCTGCTTGAAGTCCACCACGTCATCCGTGCGCGACTTGATGGCGTGTTCCACCTTCTCCAGTTTCGCCACAAGGTTGTGCTTGCGCTTTTCCAGCCCTTTCAGCATCGCCCGCGACACGTTCTTGCCCTGCTGCCGCAGGACTTCGAGGTTTTCCTCCACCGTGTCAAGCTCCGCTTGCAGGATGCGCTGCTGCAACTCCGGCGACTGCGGTATCTTGCCGAACTGGTCGTGCGACATAATGACACAATCGTAGTCGTTGTTCTTGATGTTGTTGAAGAAACGCACGCGGTTGGCGGTCGAAAAGTCTTTCTCCGAAGCGTACAGAATCCTCGCGTTGGGATATGCCGCTTGATAGGTGGCGGCAATCTCCGCAACATTGGCTTTCAGCCCGATAATCATCGGCTTGTGCGCCAAGTTCAGACGCTTCATTTCATGCGCGGCGATGCACATTATCAGCGTCTTGCCGGTTCCACAGGCTAAGCGCAAAGCGCCTTGCCGTCCTTTCGGACGGTAGGTTTCTAAACGCTCGCCACCGAACCGTACGTACACGTCTCCATGTATACGGCTCTCCATGGTTATTTTCAGTCTATTTCTTTTCATGAATCTTACGATAACAATTTTCACATACTGCTATTGTTTTTCTCTGTCTGGCAATCATGAAGCGTTCCCACTCCTGTTTGCCTTTCAGGTCTTTTAGCTTGCGGACATGCACCATTCTAAGGTTGTCCTCCGCTCCGCAATATTCACATTCACGGGCTTTCAACCGAGCCATAAGGCTGGTACTTTCAGTCCCGCGATAACTGGGCATGATATGCGCATTGTCAATACGCGCGTCTTTTCTCTGCTTGAACCCTCCATGATAAATAGTACGTTCCAACATTTCGCCCTTGTTGTTTTCATACCTTACTGTAAAGACTTTATTCCGGCAATATTTACGGATTATTTTCCTTACGGTTGATTCATACTTGGATGATAATGTTTTATACATACTCTCTTTCATGTAGTAATAGAAACTATTGAGAATGTTGACATTGTTTGCAATACAGTAGTAGTTATAGATTCCCCGAATTTCCGAATTGTATCGGTTGAGTATTTCAAGGTCATCATTACTACGGAGATACGGGCGTGAGGTCGATTCCCATGCTTCCTTGCCATTCTTGATTATTATGCGCATCGCATTATAGTCAAGCAGTTTCTTTCTCATAACCTCATAAGGCAGGAGAAGAACCACTTTATGGTCAAGTGAGCGTATGGGGATTCCTCTGAAATCCTTTCTCGTCTTGTCCGTACTGCGGACTGTAACATCAAAGCCGAGAAATTTGGCTGCGTCGTGTGAGTTGGTGATTAACGTCTTTTCATCCGAAAGTTCGAGTTTCAACGTATCTTGCAGAAAGGTCTTAATGTCCCCCTTTGCTTTTACACAGTCCTCTTTACTTCCGATTACGCAAATCAGAAAATCATCGGCATAGCGTACATACCTCATGCGTTTGAAGTTTTCGTCCATGTCAAGAGTTGCAGGAAGTTGTTGCATCTCACGGTGGAGAATGGCTATCTCCTTGCGCAATGCTTCTTTCTTCTGCTCGTCTGTTTCATTCTTCAGTTTCTTTACACGTTTGTCCTTACGATTTGCAACCCTTTTATATTCGGGGTTGCGTACACGTGCTTTACCTTTATTGAAGACGTTTATGTAGTTCCGCATAAATTTATCGAGTTTGTCAAGATAAATATTCGCCAAAATCGGACTTATTATGCCTCCCTGCGGTGTTCCGATATAGGAATTTTTGTACTCCCATTGTTCCATGTAGCCTGCTTTGAGGAATTTACGTATCAGTCGCAGGAAACGCTCGTCATTGATTCTTTCAGCAAGGATTCCGATTAAAACATCATGGTTGATGTTGTCAAAGAAACCCTTGATGTCTCCCTCGATGAACCAACGTGCTCCCGTACCTCCCTTTTGTAAGGAAGCCATAGCCGTATGACAGCCACGGTGTGGTCTGAATCCATGCGAGCAGTCTTCAAAATGACCTTCGTAGATGGATTCAAGAATCATCCTTACAACTTCCTGTACAAGTTTGTCCTTAAAGGCTGGTATGCCTAAAGGACGTTGCTTGCCATTCTTTTTGGGAATGTAAATTCTCCGTGCAGGGCACGGACGGTAACTTTCGTCTTTCAACTGTCCAATGATAGAGTGAATGTGCTTTATGCTCATTCCGTCTATGGTCTGCCCGTCTGTGCCTTTCGTATAGTTGCCCGCATTCTGCGACAACTTTTGATAGGCAAGTGCGTACAGATTTTCATTGAACAGCAGTCGGTAAAGCCGTTCAAACTTGTAATTAGGGTCTTGGCTGTGCCCAGCCAGACTGTTTAATACATTTGCTGAATCTCTCATAATGTCTCACACATCATTCGTTAAACATATTAAATAATAACTCACTGTCTCCCTTCGCCATGTACAAGGCTTTCCCTTGCTCGGACTACTACGGAGACTCTGTTGTCATATAGGATATTCAGAGGGCAAACCCCATAGCCTTTCGGCATTCCTACTTAGACAATCCCCATTTAGACATATAGTAACATAGCTCAATAGATTGTCGGATGCGATTTTCGTCCTTTTCCGCTTATTGCGGCTGTTCTGCAATCGGTTTTCGGCTCTCGTACTTGAGGTAGGAAAGTAGAAGTATTGCAGCCCGACGTTTGTAACTATCTTCCGTCGGGGTTTACCAACTAACAACTCGGACTGTCGTTCAAACAGTATAGTCTTCATCCTCATATCTATCATTTCATTTAGACATTCAGTAGCAGCATGATAGTTAGCTGACTTATGCCGTTTCCAACATGCGACACTCCCCACCGCCTTTCGGCTAAGTGGATAAGTTGGCTAATGACCGGCGTTGAAAACCCTTGCCGGGTAGGTTGCTAAGCCTACATTTACTATATGCCCTTATGGGCGCAGAACCTCGTGGTCACAAATTCCGCCGCCGTTCTGTTTCAGCATCCAGACGCAATCCATCTGCGAGGGATAGACGCTCCTGATGCCCCGGCTTGCCAGCCCTTTCAGATTGAGGTCGGGGAAAGTCTGGTGCGAGCCGTCATACTTCGGGCGTACGAAACAGTTGAACTTGCGGTTATACATCGTCGTCAGCCGTTCCTTGAACTGCGGCGACTGCTCTTCGAGCCATTCGGAGAAACCGTTTCGTATCTCGTCAATCTTGGCGTTGGCGAGTTGTATTCCCTCGCTGTCGCGCACCTTGATGTCGTTGCCATGCTCGTCCTTGCCGATGGACTTCATCATGTCGGGGCAGGTGTTGTGCAGGGCATGTTTCAGGAGGTGCATACCGTCATAACTGCGGTAATAGCCCTTCACGCAGAACTCGTCCCATATCTTGAAGTTCTTGTGGCTGCACGCCACCGAAAACTCGTCCATGCTTGCGGAGTAGGCGATTTTCACCTCCGTGTCGAACAGACGGCTCATGTAGGCGGCATAGACACCCGTCGGAATCCATCGTTCCCCGAAGTTGAAATCAAGGTCTTCGAAGGCGATGCGCGGCGGTTCGGCGTCTTTCAAGGCTTCCAACGCCTGTTTCACTTCAGGCATACGCTCATTTTCGGGATTGTCACCAATCCAAGCCTCTATGCGTTCCGCCTTCTCTATCACGTTTCCGGCTATGAAACGGTCTTTGATCTCGTAACCGGTCACGAGCGGATTGTAATAGATACGTCCTTGCAGGGCTGTGAGCAACTCCTCCGCCGTGCTGTCGGTTATCTCCCGCATATAGTCGAGATCGACCGTGCCGAACTTGTTGAGCGACGCGGACAGTGCTTCTTCAGGAGAGCCTACGTTGGCATGGCTCTCCACCGCGAAGGAAACGGGACGCTCGAAGATGTCCGCCTTGACAAACTTTCCGTTCTTCACCCGTTCCAGCGAAAGGATGTCACGCCCGCCCGCGTCCATCATCACCAGCTTCACGTTCTGCTTGGCGTTGAGGTTGCCGTAACGCATGACGAACTCATCGTAACAGGTGTTCAGATGCTCACGCCACTGGACATTTGCTTCGTGCAGGTTCGATTCATAGCGGTACAGCCGCTCGTAGGCGTCACGGAGTAAAACATACTGTAACGCCTTCTCCTTCTGGTAGCCTTTCAGGTCGAGCGGCTGGAATGTAGCCCCGTATGGTGTGATGTCCTTCAGATAGCCGATGTTATGACGTCCCCAATCTGTCACTAACGACCCTTCGCGCAGGTGCATCTCCGGCGTGCGGTGGTAGGCACGCGGCGTAAGGTCCACGACTTCCTCCTTCGGCTTTTCCGGTTCGATGTCGGGAAAAAGGGAAGTCGCCACCGCTTCCGGTGGAGCAGCGGTAGCGGCAGGTGTGGCGGCAACCTCCGGCTGTGTTTTCTCCTGCCGGGGGTGTTCACGTGGTACTTCCGGCGTGACCGTCGCAACCGTTCTGTTTTCCTGTTTCTCATTATGCTGCCTTGCCAGCTCCCGAAGTTCCTTCCTGCGCTCCGGCGTGAGTCCCATCATCATCTCGTAGAAGCCGTTGATGGGAGGATTGGTTTCCCAGTCCAGCTTTGCATAGATGTCGTCCGGGTCGGCAGGCTTGGCGGCACTGTCCGCTTTCGCCTCTTTGTTTTCCGTAACATTCTTAGGGGTGGAAGCCGTCGGCACAGCCGTAACATTCTGTGTGGTCTGCACCTGCGACTTGGGCGTAACGCGCCTTGCCGGGCTTTCCTTTTTCGCCGTTTTTTTCTTTTTGGCGGTTTTAGGCTGGCTGACCTCTTCCGTCATGCCCCAGAGGTCGAGCAACGTGAGCTGCACTCCGGCGGAATATTTCGGACGAGGTTCTATCTCCGGCTTTTCCTCTGCGGATTGCGGTTTCTCCGTCGGAGTTTCCACCGCTTGTGCCGGAGGTACCGTTTCCAATTTTATGGCAGGACGCTCCATTTCCTTTTGTACGGCAACCCTCTCTTCCGTTCCCGCCTGCCGGATTGTTCCCGAATACAGGCGCATGGCGAGCCTGTAATGGAAATCCTCGTCAAGCATACGGCGCAAGTCCCCGGCTATGCCTGCGGTCTTGCCCTCGTGCAGATAGACCATAGCGGGTTTCCCGTAGGGGTCTGTGTCAAGTTTCGCCGTCGTATGCACGATGCGTTCCGGGTGGTGGATGAAATAGGCGTTGTCGGTCAGGGCGGTTTTCGTGTCCGTCTGTATCACGGTCATCAGCCGCTCGTCCTGCGACATTTCCTTCTTGCTGAGGTTCTTTTGCAGGACAATCAGGTCACTGCCCACCTCCGTGCCCGCGTTGTCCGTGAACAGGTTGTTGGGCAGGCGTATCGCGGATACCAGATTGGCCTGACTGAACAGCTCGTTACGCACGGAGGTCTTGGTGCTATTCAATACCCCTTGCGAGGTGATGAACGCCACGATACCGCCGTCACGCACGGCATCCAGTCCTTTGAGAAAGAAATAGTTGTGGATGGTTTTCTGGGCGGAGCGTCTGCCGAAAGAGTCGCTCCGCTGAAACTCCGCGTCGAACACGGCAATGTCACCGAACGGAATGTTGGACACCGCCAAGTCGAAATAATTGTTGAACGGTCTTTCGATTTTCTCAAAACCGCAGGTGCGCATTTTCTGGTCGGGATAGAGATGCCTCAAGATTGTACCCGTGAGCAGATCCTTCTCGAAAGCCATCACATCCGCATTGGGGCTGTGCCGCAGCATGGAATCCACGAACACGCCGACACCTGCCGACGGTTCGAGCATACGGGCGGGGCGGACGCTGTAATCTGCCAGCACGTCCGCGATGGTGTCGGTTATCTCTTTGGGGGTGTAGAAAGCGGTCAGCACGGACGCTTTCAGCGAATCCACAAACCGCTTGTACTCTGTTTCGTCCTTGCTGTTCTCACGGATAAGCCTGTGCAGCTCCACCGTCGGGGCGAACAGTTCGAGGTCGGATTTCGCCCACCGGACGGCATCCGTCAGTTCCTTTGCAGGGTTGAGGATACATTTCAGACCGCCGAAACCGCAGTACCTTTGAAGTATGGCACGCTCTTCGGTTGTCGCTGTCCTATTTTCCCTGTCAAGGATGAATGCCGTCCGTATCGCCTCGATGTTGTCCCGCAGTTTCTGTTTGCGGTTAAACGCCATATTCGTCTAAGTAAAGGACGGTTGCTCCCGTCAGCTCCGTGTAGAGCAGGTCGTAATCGGAAGACAGGGCGAAATTGTCATCCGAGAGGTCATAGACGGAGAACACGTTGCCGACAAGCGGCAGCAGTTTCAGGACAAAGGCTTCACGCTTCTCTTCCGGCACTTCATCGGCAAACTCGTTTTCCACGACTTCGCGGAGGATGGCGTAACGGGAATAATGCAGCCCGCGCAGCAGCGTGTCCATCGCCAGTTCCTGCGCACCATCGGCGGGATAGCCTTCAAGCCGTGCCCTCTCATACGTTTCGGCGGCACGGTCGGCCCGTTCCCGTATGAAAGCGGTGTCGTCAGCCTGTTCAAACTTGTTCGTGCGGAGATAGTCCAGCAGGTACAGACCGTAATAGGAAAAGTCGGTCTGACCCTCGTTTTTCTTCTTGTTGTTCATTACTTTGGATTTAGCGGATTGATAATTAACGGGATAATCGGTTGGAAAAAGGAAGAAAAAGGCACTCGGTATCCCTCCGAGTGCCACCACTAAATCCAAAGTATGAGTGTAATCCGGTATCGAAGAACAATTCATTACTCTGAACAAGTGGCAAAGTTAATACTATTTCTTCCGTCCTGAAAATTTCTTGTCCTTTTTAGCCTCCGGGAACACAAAAGTCGTGTTATATTCCCCGTCAAAGGCGACAACAGCATCGAAACTCTTGCCCTGTTTGCTCTTGAACCCTTTGAGCAGCTTGGTATGCCCTTCGGTGAGCAGGTCTTTGATTTCATCGTCGGACAGGGTGCGTCCCGCTTTCAGCCGGAACACGGGCAGTCCGCACTCCGTGTTGTCGCAGCGTACCACCTTGCCGTAGAACCGCATCCTGCCCGTGCCACACTTGGGACACGCGCAGCCGGAGTCACGGCTGCCGAAGAGCTTGTCGCACGAGATCAGTTCGGAGGTTATCTCACGTGTGTACGCCTCTATCTCCTTGCGGAAGGTGTCGTCGGACAGTTCCCCGCGCTCGATACGCGCCAGCTCCTTTTCCCATTCGCCCGTCATGGCAACATCGGCGATGCGCATCGTCTTGACGACGGAATTGAGGGCAAGTCCTTTTTCGGTGGGAACAAGCGACTTCTTGCAGCGTTCCATGTAACCGCGCTTGAAAAGCGTTTCGATGATGGAGGCGCGTGTGGCGGGAGTACCGATGCCACAGTCCTTCATCGCCTGCCGCAGTGCGTCGTCCTCAATTTCCTTGCCCGCCGTTTCCATTGCCGAGAGCAGGGTGGCTTCGGTATGCAGCGGCTTGGGTTTGGTCTTTCCTTCGGTAATGGACGAGCCTTTCGGTGTCAGCGTGTCGCCTTCCTGCCAGCCGGGGATGGTAATTTCCTCTTTTTCCTCGCCATAGACGGCACGCCATCCGGTTTGCTTCACGACGCTGCCTTTTACGGTAAACTCCACTCCGGCACATTCCGCCGTGACAGTGGTCACATCCTTGACGCATTTCTCAGAGAATGCCTCGACCATGCGCCCGGCAATCATCTGATAGATGGTATTGTCCTCTTTGGAGAGGAAGAGCGGTTTCTCACCCGTGACGAGCAGGGCATGGTGGTCTGTCACCTTGCCGTCGTCCACGCTGCGGCGTGTCGGGGCGGCTTTTGCCCGCACCTTGTCTTTCCATTCGGGCTGTGTGCCGATGAAAGCGAGCAGTTTGGGAATTTCGGCAAACACGTCTTCGGGGATGTAGCGGCTTCCCGTTCTCGGATAGGTTATCAACTTCTTTTCGTAGAGTTTCTGCGCGATTTCAAGCGTCTGTTCCGCCGTGAAGCCGTGCTTGGCGTTGGCTTCTTTCTGGAGCGTGGTCAGGTCGTAGAGCAAGGGAGTTTCCTCCGTCTTCTCCTTGCGCTCGGCTTTCGTGACAGTGGCGCAACCTGCCGCCTTTACCTTATTATATAGTTCCATCGCCGGTTCTTTCTCTTTCCATTTCTCGGAGGATGAGAATTTCACGACTTCGCCGTCGCAACCGTCCGTTGCGATATGGAGCTGCCAGAATGCTTCGGACGTAAAGCGGCGGTTCTCCCAGTAGCGTTCACATACCATAGCCAACGTTGGTGTCTGCACCCGCCCCACGGAATACGTGCCGTGTCCGGCGGCGATGGATAACGCCTGTGTGCCGTTGATGCCCACGAGCCAGTCGGATTCGCTCCGCGCTTTGGCGGCGAGGTAGAGGTTGTCGTATTTGCTGCCGTCTTCGAGTTTCCGCAGTCCCTCGCGGATAGCTTTGTCGGTGAGAGAGCTGATCCACAGGCGCACGAAAGGAGTGGTGCAACCCGTATAGTGGTAGAGGTAGCGGAAGATAAGCTCTCCCTCGCGTCCGGCATCGGTCGCCACGATGATATGTTCGCTTGTGTCGAACAGTCTTTTGATGACTTTTATCTGCGACACCACGCCGCTGTCGGGCTTGTAACCTTTCTCCGTCCTGACCTGACGGGGGACGAGCGTGAATGTGTCGGGAATAATCGGGAGGTTGTCACGGACAAATCCGCGCACGCCGTAGCCGTCGGGCATGGCAAGCTGAACGAGGTGTCCGAATGCCCATGTCACGGCATAACCGCCTCCCTCGAAATATCCTTCCTCTCTCTTTGTCGCGCCCACGATGCGGGCGATTTCACGTG
>OGEQ01001846.1_pt1 | contig 15813 bp, 5 predicted proteins | sample 1570731 | NCBI WGS metagenome assembly OGEQ01 (sample SAMEA2582132, study PRJEB24529) | metagenome | biome: Human gut stool | place: China | collected 2011
CAGTGCAGAGCAATTCGGTATCAGAGGGGTCAAAAGCTTTTGACCCCAACATCATTTTAATAAGGAGAGGTTATATTTTATGCTTCATACAATTGAAACCATCAACTCTGCAGTCAACAACTTTATCTGGGGCATACCAGCTATGGTCTGTATCATCGGCGTGGGACTGTACTTAAGTATCCGTACCCATTTCCTGCAGATCCGCAAATTCCCTTACGCCATCCGCACTACCATCGGCAGAATGTTTCACAAAAGAAACGCCTCCGAGGGGGCCATCACCCCATTCCAGGCAGTGTGTACAGCGCTGGCGGCAACAGTCGGAACTGGTAATATCGCAGGTGTGGCAGGCGCGATCGCCATCGGCGGTCCAGGCTCCGTGTTCTGGATGTGGGTTTCTGCTGTTTTGGGTATGTGTACCAAATTTTCTGAAGTAACCTTGGCGGTTTATTATCGTGAAAAAAATGCCGATGGAGATCTGGTAGGCGGCCCCATGTACTATATTAAAAATGGTCTGGGCAGGCGTTTTCTCTGGCTGGCATATCTGTTCGCAGGCTTTGGCGTCCTGACTGTATTCGGTACCGGCAACGCCACACAAGTTAACACCATCACCACCGCAATCAACTCTGCCCTGATCAATTTCCATGTGATCACCCAGGAACAGACTTCCATCACCAATCTGGCCATTGGTATCATCATTACCGTTCTGATCGCCCTGATTCTGCTTGGCGGCATCAAGCGGATCGGACAGGTAACAGAAAAGCTCGTTCCTTTTATGGCACTTCTGTACATCATCCTGGCTCTTGGCATCGTAGTTCTTAACTGGCGTGTGGTTCCAGGTGTGTTTGTCTCCATCTTTGAAGGTGCGTTCTCTCCGTCCGCAGTGACAGGAGGTGTCATCGGAAGCATGTTCCTCAGCATGAAAAAGGGCGTTTCTCGTGGTATCTTCTCCAATGAGGCTGGTCTTGGTACCGGTTCCATCGCCCATGCCTGTGCTGACACCGGAAAGCCGGTAAAACAGGGTATGTTCGGTATCTTCGAGGTATTTACCGATACCATTCTGATCTGTACGTTGACTGCTCTGGTCATTCTGTGCAGTCCGATCACCATTCCTTACGGACAGGCCGCTGGCGCAGAACTGACCATCCAGGGCTTTACCTCCGTATATGGCAACTGGGTATCCATCTTCACTGCTCTGGCGATGTGCTGCTTCGCTTTCTCCACCATCTTAGGCTGGGGACTGTATGGCGCACGGTGTATTGAGTTTTTGTTCTCCTCTAAGGTGACCAAGCCATTTATGGTGGTTTACTCCTTCGTTGCCATCCTTGGCGCTACGGCAGATCTGGGACTGATGTGGAGCATCGCCGATACCTTCAATGGTCTTATGGCGATTCCAAACCTGATCGCGCTGTTCCTGCTGAGTGGAAAAATAGTGCAGCTGGTGAAGGATTATTTCTCTGGAAATGAGTACGCTTCCTTCTAATCCCCGATCCGTTCTATCACAACCGCATCATTCTGCACGATCATAGAATCTCTCAGCGTCACATTGGTGATCGTATCGCTTCTTCCGGCCAGCGGATCAATCTTGACTGCTGTCTCACATCCATAGCAGCGAATCTGCTCCATATGGATTCCATCAAAATGCGGCACATCTTCCTCTGCCTCCTGGATGATCTCTTCATCTTTATCCAGGAGGTTTAACTGGTAAGACATGGTCAGGATCACGGCTTCCTGCTTGATCTGCATCATATCGATATCCCGGATCGTGATATTCTCGATCCTGCCGCCTCTTCCAAGGGCGCTTTTCAGACGGATACCCACATCAGTTCCCAGGAAGGTACACCGCTCCACCAGAATATCCCGCACATCTCTGGACATCTCGCTTCCAATCACAAACCCGCCATGGCCTTCGTAAACGACGCAGTCATGGATATGGATATTACTGCATGGACCGTAAAAGGTTCTTGCCACGGCATTTTTACCAGCCTTCACGCAGATTCCATCGTCTCCCGTCTCGAATGTACAGTGATGGATATGAACATTGGTACAGGACTCCACATCGATTCCATCTCCGTTCTGGGCATAGTAAGGGTTTCTCACCTTTACATGATCAACGGTCAGATCTTCACAGAAAAATGGGTGCAGATTCCATGCCGGAGAATTCATAAATGTCACACCCTGAAGCAGGATCTTCTTACAATGCCGCAGGCTCAACAGCACCGGGCGGTAAAAATCATAATAATCTGCTGCCATCTTTAAGGCATTCTCATCCGTTCCCTGGATATTTTTCTCATTGCCTGTCAGAATCGTCTCTGTGGGCATCCAGATCTCTGTTTCCTTGGTGCATAAGACAAAGGAACTTTTCTTTAACAGCGCCTCCCACTGGATATCGGTCACTTTAAACCGTTTTACCGGTCTCCATAGATCGCCGCTGCCATCAATGATACCATCACCGGTAATCGCGATATTTTCCGCGCCCTCTGCCATAATTGGAGAAATGGCGCGGATACATTCCTGCCCTTCATAGTTTGTGATGACTAACGGATAATCTTCCCTGGTCTTGGTAAATTTTAAAAGAGCCTGGCTTTCCAGATGGAGCCGCACATGACTCAGTAAGCGGATCGGCGCAGATGCCCAGATACCTGCCGGAATGACCAGCGTTCCACCTCCATGCTCTGAAAGCTCCCGGATCGCATGATTGATGACTTTGGCATTTTGTCTTCCTGCTTCATCGGAAAACGTGCCGCTTACCGCACCAAGCTCACTGATCAGAACCTGTCTATCTGAAAATTGTGGCAATTCTGTCTTAAAATTCTCTCTGTACATGATGTTATTCTCCTTTTTCACCGGTCTTCTGCTGCCATGACTGTCTTGTAGTGATCGTCTTATTGTGACCATCTTGTTTTCCAGTATAACAAAAAGACCGCAGATTTCCAATCATCTACGGTCTCTTTCTTAAAAAAATTTGTTTTGTAAAATTATTTCTTTTTCTTTTTCCTGAAAATCAGAAGCACGGCCAGCGCCGCCACGGCTGCAGTCAGGATCAGGATATCCCTAAGGATCGGGGTTTCATCCCCTGTTTTTGGGAGCACCCGCAAACCAATGTGATTCTCAGGTTTTTTGCTCTGATCAGCACCAACCTGTTCCGTCTGTGCCGGCCCTGGAATCGCTCCAGGGCCATATCCTGTCGTCGTTGTGTTCGCCGGAGATGGCTTTGCTGGACGGTCCTTATCATCTGATGTCCGGCTATTGGTGAATTTCACCTCCGTCACAACAAATGGCTGAATCACTCCCTGATCCGCCTCCGAAGTCGTCCAATAACGATCCAAATTCGCTTCTTCCTCTGTTACGGTATAAGAAACCATACCAGGGAGATGATCCGCCCGGACGCTTTCTCCGCTTTTCAGCGTGATCGCTGCCTTTCCGTCACGGAAGGATACCTCTCCGTATACGCCATCTGGAAGCTTACTTCCATCTGGTAAGGTTCCCACTGTGATCGTGAAATGGAATTCACGGAATTGTTCTCCGCCGGAACCAGTGACTTCCTTGGTCAATGTCAGACTTCCATCTCCCACATTTTCCAGTAATACCTGGTTTCCATCCGAATCCTTGGAATAAGATACCCGATAATCCTCTGGAATCTCTTCCTCAACTTTGTACCGATATTCGGCGCCAGAAGCATTGGTCCGGGATATCCTTTCATATACAAAGCTCCAGGTATCATCCGAATTCCGATACCAGACAGGCATCGCTCCAGTTACCTCTTCCCAGGTGCTTTTCCCATCTGCCTGACGGTATAGATGTAATTGCACAGTGGTTGGTCTTCCTGCATACTGTCCGTCATTCCAGGTCTTTCTTCCCACCAGATCCGTTTCTTTCTTCAGATAATTGGTCAGTTTTCCCTGGTCGTTGGTCAGCTTCACCGGCTGATTCTCCAGACATACATAAGATGCGCCCAGGAGCCTTGCACCTTCGGCAACCGTCGGAGCCTGTTCTTCCACATCGTATGTGTATGGATTTCCATCCACATCCTGGACCGGCATATCTTTCCATGTGTATACCCACTGATTTTCAGCAGATTTCTGCACTTTTGGAGACCGGTCTGTGATCTTCTCCCGCTGTCCGCCTTCCGTCTGACGGTACAAAGTCAACTCCAGATGGTCTGGACGGGTCTTATAAGCATTTCCATGATCCAGCCATTCCTTCACCACCGTCAGATCCGTCAGCTGTTGATTCGTAACAACAGCTGTCGCATTGGATGCAGTTGCCAGTTCTGCTGCTTCTGTTACAAGGAAGCCGGTATCTGTGACAATCTCTCTTGCGTAGTACAGGTACTGCTCCGGAGCAGACAAAAGCTGTCCATGTTCATCCAGAACCCGGTACTTATCAAAATAAATCCGATCTCCATGTGCATCTAGGATCTGGTCACCAGACCATTTCCAGCCATTGGTTTCCTCTAAGGAAACTTCTCCAAGGAATTCGGAAGCCGCATCTCCCGCAGAGGTCTCCGGGATCTGTCCATCGGTGGTCCGATACAGCTTCATATGAACCGGATGCTTTAGCGAATCCTCTCTTACTCTCCATTTCTTTTCCACCTGGAACTGAACCTGACGAATGTTGAGCAGATCTTCCAGTCCGCTGTCATCTGCATCTGTCAGAACCACATTCCGATAGCCGTCTGGTACGATTTCCTCTACCCGGTAATGGTAACGGACACCGTTGGTATCATAACCATCCAGATTGATAAAGGTATATGACCAGGTGCTGCCTGACTTACTCCATAACAGCTGCGGATTGGCGGTGCTTCCAGCAGCTTCCAGTTCATAGCTGATCTCTGTTTCTGTGGTTTCTCCATCCAGTCTCCGCCACAATCTCAATCCCAGGGTATCTGGACGGTCAACCGCTCCATCTGTCCAGAGCTTTGTTCCACTAAGAGAAATTCCATGGGCAGTCAGTACATTGGTCAGATCCGCATGGCGGCTGATGTTCATCTTGCCGGTATCCGCATCCTTTCTGATCTCTGTCGGATGCGCCGGATCTGTTCCCTGGATGCACACATATTGACGTCCTCCATAAGCAGCTCCATGAATGGTACTGCCTGGATTGACCGCCGGTACTGTCTCCCATACATAATAGGTATATGATTTTCCATCCCGGTCCGTTGCAGGAAGATTCTTCCAGGTATAGGTCCACCGGTTCGCTTCCGCACCAGTTCCTGCAGTCTTCTCCACGGTAATCCCCGTCAGCTCGGTATCCGTCAATTTCGTAAAATCCGTATCACCTTCTGCCTTGCGATATAAGGTCAGTTCCAGATCATCCGGTGTATTCGGTCTGGTGTTGTACTGGTTATGGTTATCCATCCAGTTCTTGACTACTGTCAGATCCGTCAGCTGGGTGTTGGTTATAACGGTGGTCATGGAATCCGGCACTGCTTGACCCGCTGTCAGAGCAGACGGAGTCATCTCCTCTTTTACCGCATAACGGTAACCATCTGCCTCCACCAGCCGTCCCGCTTTCCCAGCCGGTACACCGGTACTGCCAATCTGAAGCTCTCTTGCATAATACAGATATGGTTTTTCTTCTGCCGCTCCGTAAGTCCGCTGATCAAACGGAGTCCCATTCAGAGAATCACCGGACCACTTCCAACCGTTACCGGAATTCAGGGTTATCTGACCAATCAATACGGAGCTTCCGGTTCCATCCTCAGAGGAATCCGCTGGTATTGTATCTTCCGTGGTCCGGTAAATGCCAACGGTGATCTCTTTCTGCGCAGCGTCTTCCGTCTCCCACTTCTTTTCTACATGGAATGTCACCAGACCCAGGTTATGGATCTCACGACCTAATGCATCCTTGTATTCTGTGCGATAATGGTCAGGTGTCGTTTCTTCTACCTTATAGTGATAGAGCGCACCATAGCTGTCAAACTGCGGCAGGTTGCTGTAGGTGTACTTCCATTCATTCGAGTTCGCCTTATCCCAGGTTAAGGTCATGGCCGGTACATTCGCCGTGGTAACCTTCTCCCGGTTCACCTCAGAGCTCCGGTCTGACCATCGGTATAACGTCAGCGTGATATCCGATGGTCTGGAGGTCCGGTCCTCATCTTTCCAGATTTTGGTCCCTGTCACCTGGATCTGTCCTTTCAGAGTATTGGTGATGGTTGCTTTTCCGAAAACAGGTGCAGTAGCTACGTCACCCGTTTTGACATCTCCGCTCGCATACCAGGCACCAGCCGCCTCTGGCTCTGTCGGTGTCGAAATTGGCGGAACCTTTTCCCGAACCTCATAACGGAACGATTTTCCATCGACAGGATTATAGTAAGGAACATCTTTCCAAGTATAAACCCACTTGCCGGAGGAATCGTCTTTTTGAATCTCCGGTGTTGTGGATACCTGCTCCCAATCCGCCGTTCCTCCCTTATTTTTTGTTTCTCTCCAAAGCTGCAGTTCCAGATTTTCAGGTCTGGTCTTATAAGCATTGTTATGGTCCAGCCACACCTTTGTTGCAGGAACATTCGTCAGCTGAAGATTAATGAAGGATGCGGATGCCGTATCAGCCACACCCCCATGGGCATCGGCTGATGGAACCATCTTCACTGTCGGTGCCACTACCTCATACCGATATCCGTTAACCGTTACTTTTCTATCTTCCCCAACGCTCACTTCTCCGATGGCGATTTCACGGGCATAGTAAAGATATAATTTTCCACTGCTATCATACTTAGAAAAGAACTGCTTCGTTCCTGCTGCATCCATACAGGAATAATCGGACCAGCTCCAGGTCTGCGCTTGTGCAGAACCTGTCAAAGTCACAGTTCCCAGAAGCTCTGCTCCTGTATCACCATCCGGGATCTCACCTGCCCCGGCAATACGGTAGATCTGGAAGGTCAGCGGCTTTCTTGCATTATTATTCACGGTATACCAGGTTTTCTGAATGGAGAGCTTCATTAACTTTTCATTCGTAATTGCATAGCTTAGATGGTCAGTTGTGGTATGAGACAGCTGGCGGTATCCGGTATGATCAGGATCATCAGAATTTAGCTCTTCCACCACATAGATCGTGGAATCACTCGCTGAATCCACTGCCGCTTCTGCATTATGATCGGTAAATAATTCTGCCGGAAGTACCTTTGGCACAGTCCATACCGCTTTCCATGCGTCCTCTTCATATCCAAACTGGGCAGAGCTGTCATCTGGCTTTGTATCTGCTGTCCCATCCAGAGTGACCTTTGCCCCGCTTAAATTTCCGATCGCATGAAGCTTCCCATCTGTCCCCCGATATTTTAACTGGAGCGTTACGGTTTTACCTTTACTGTCATCAGCAAGCCATGATTTCGCAGCACGGATCTCCACGGTCTGAAGCGTATTAGAAGCTTCCGTGTTCACCGTAATATCATTCGAAACATATGACACCTGATAGGTTTTCCGGTAAGAAGCATCTTCCTCTAATCCCTGATTATTCTCTGGATCCAGTTCCACTGCCCGGTATGTATATGTTTCTCCTTTTTCATTACATGCCGTCAGACCCGTGATCGTCCGGGACATCTGTGCATCCTGATTGGTTCCATAGAATGTCACCAGCAAATCCCCTTTTGCATTTCCATTCTTGTCATAGGACTTTACATTGGACCAGTCTGTTTCTCCCTCTGCCCTGCGCTGGATCAACAGCTTCAATTCCCAATGATAACCAGGTCTTGTTGTCGGCTGTCTGGTACTCCATAGGTTATTCCGGTCATTGACCCAGGTTTTCTTTACCGTCATGGTTCCCAGACTCAGCTTATTAAAATGATTATTATTATCATTTAACTTGTACTCGCGATTCGGATAATATGGCGTAATGAGCGCTGTCGCCGCTTCTGAACTGGTCAAGGTGTATCCCATCCCATCGCTTCTATCTGCCGCTGTCCAGGTCACTAACGGAGTCGTGCTGGCATTCTGATAGACTGCTGTCTCTATTATTCGATAAGAGAGCGGGATGACTGTTGTGCCTGAAAGGACAAAAGCAGGAAGATCTTTTATCCAGTGATCTTTTCCCCACTCATCCGAAGTTAGTGATCCGCTGATCGACGGCTCAAAATCCACCACCCCGGTTAAAGCTTTCGATCCGGTAAAGTAATCTTTTGCATCGGTCCAGCCTGTCTGTCCCTGCTCTTTTACCTGAAGCTTAAAGGTAACCTTCAGATTTCCTAACCCAGCATAATCATCCTGAATTGCATTGCCCGTCCCATCAACCCAGGTTTTGCTATAAGACACATTGATCTTAGTTGTATTGGTTAATGGTTTCAGGGTGATGGTTGTTACACCACTTCCAGGATCTTTCAAAGAGGACTGCTTTTCTGCCGTCGCCTTTCCATCCTTTGCCTGATATGGTGAATCAAGCGGAATCGTTTCTTTTACCACATAATTCCACAACATACCATTGGGCGCATAGCGGTCCAGTTTTGATCCATCCGTTGTTCGTTTTACCGTATAGTGGTATGGATTGTCACCAGTTTCGGCTGTTACGATAAATTCTGCATTTTCCACCGGTTCTTCCGCAATAGCGTTGTTCTGGCCAGGCTGTGATCTGGCTGAACGGTAAAGCTTCAGCCATCCGGCAAATACATTCGTCGTCGGACGTATACTGATCTGGAAGTTATACTCATCCCATACCTTTGTGCCGGAAAGCTCTACGGTCTCGGGCACGGTCTGAAGCTCATTCCGGTAAGTCGCCGTAACCGGGACATTTGCACTGGTTGCTCCCCGTCCGTCCTTTCCAGCCGCATCCGCCTGATTCATTGTTGGATACAGACCTTTTACAACGTTTCTCAGATTAGCATCATTCTTAACCACTTCATCCGTCAGATCACCGGCAGCGGCCCAGGTATGAAAGCCATACAGATAATCGTCCTTTTTCTCCTCAACCTGATACCGGTATTTCGCTCCGTTTGGTGCGTAAATATCCAGATTTTCAAACAGGAACGGATCTTTGGTCTGGCCTGTACTGCAAAGAACCACATTGCTTCCGGCTGCAGCTCCAGCCTTTGCAGCCTGAAAAGCGGTTTTCACATCGCCTGCGTTCCAGACCTGTTCCTTCTTGAATTCCGTATCGTCTACCCAGGTACCATCTGCTTTTTGATAGGAACGGGTCAATACCATGGAAACCGCAGGACATCTTGACGACTCCAGGCTCTTTGGAAGGCTGAGATATTTTTTGATCCTCAATGCGCCTTTTACACTGTTATAGCTGTTGGTCACCAGAAAAGTTCGAATGGTTGTTATATAAACATCGCTGATATCTCCACGTTCCTGTCCTTCCGGCCAGCTGCCTGTCCACTTCAAGGTCTCCCGGACGCTGTAGGTATACAGATCTCCACGCTCATTATATCGTGGAAGCGGCTGATCTGTCGCTGCATGGATTCCATCACTGTCAACGGTATAATTTCCGGTATATTCAAGAGAGAATTTATAAAATCCATTGTCATCTTTGATATTATCCCAGTTTTTGATCGGTAATGTTGCTACCTTCTTGGTAATGATTGATGTTGTATTATCACCTTCATTAAAAACTTCGACCGTCTGATCGATATCGAATGTCGCTGCCGGAAGCCGGTTTACAGGATCCTTCAGATATGCCGACGGAAGCCCGGCCCAGATCTTCTGGCCATCGATCACAACCGTTCCTGCGATGGAATTTATGAAGGTTCCATTTTCCCCTAAGGCATACTCCTCCGTTGTTCCGGGAATCAGCTGTACCTGCTTACCAGCATCCACAGCCGGCTTTGATTCTGTACCCAGTTTTTTTTCTGTAGAAGGATCATTTTCATCGGACCATCGTGAATACTGGACCTCCGTGTAATCAAACTTGGATTTGTCCACCTTTGTCTTCTCTTTTGCGTAGTAATGCCACTCATATCCCTGGTCGTCATACTTATCGACATCATAAATGTTTGCGATCCAATGATGCCTCTTACTGATGGATGAATCCGGATGCGCAGAAGCATTCTGGTATGTCCACTGGAAATCATCCTCATATTTTTCCAGATGACTGCCTGGTGCATCGCTCTTCCGGTAAATATCCAGATAGATATCCGGCCGGAGGTTGCTGTCATAATTGTAATTATCATTCCATTGTTTATGCCAGTGAATGTTCTTGACCGCAGTCAGCCGGTTGGTGATCTCTACTGTCTGGGAATCATTCGTATGCTGATCTCCAACCACATATTCGTTTTTGGTATAAGCGGACTGATAATCTGCCAACAGCGCCGCCAGAGATTTACTAACCCCGCCTTCCAGATAAGTATAAGCAGCAGGATTTACCGGATTTCCATTCCCATCTACCCAGATTTCCGCTGCCTGATAATTCATGACCGCTCCGGCATAATCATATTTCGGAAGATGGCAGAAATGATACTCTACGGTCTGACCGGTTCCTGAACCCTGGTTTTCCAGCAGATCATACCAGGAATTTCCCGGCGTACCGGCATGATCCTTATAAATCGGAATGGCGCCATCCTGGTTAATTTTCACAGTATCGCCAGGAGCCTTTGTTCTGGTCAACTGATAGTCATCTTTTGTAATTCCCCCAGGGTATTCCGATGTGTCCGGAATCGAAGAAAACCCCAACTGCAGGATCCAATGGATCTGACGGCCTGGATCTGTCACTGACTGGTTTATCTGATCGACCGCTTTTTTTATAGCAGTTCTTATGGAACCGTCTCCATCTACCCATTTTTTCGTGAGCGTAAAATTCACCGAACCCACTCTCCGGTTCTTGATCGTAAATACACTCTTCCCCACTGGGTCTGCCTGATCTGGCTCTGTATAAGACACCTTATACTCATGCTGAACTGTCCGGTATACCTGTTTGCCATCGATTTGTGTCTGTTCCGGCGTAAGCGGATTTCCGTGTTCATCCTGTAATACATCCACTTCGCCAACTTTTTTCTCTACCACATAAACCTCGGATGGTCTCTTCTCTCCGATACTCACCTGCCTGATCCAGATCTCATTATCTCCGATCACTACATCATCACCGATCTGCACATTCGTCTGTCTGTCATAGACACCGACCGTAACAGGACTGCGATGGGCGCTGTCTCCATCGTCGATCCAGTCTTTATGTATCATGATCGAATTGCTGGTTTCAGCAGCGGGGCGGTTTACGATCAGACTGCTGTAGGTTCCGTCCTCATCCACCTGCAGGTCATAAACGGGCAGCGAGTCACTGCTGGCGCTCTCAGCCAGAAAATATTCATACGTGCGGCCCTTCTCATCGTAGCGAGGCAGATCACGCAGCTTGACTCTCCACGTTTCCAGCTGTTCGGCAGTTATGGAGCTTGACGTCTTTCCCTCTGCTAAAGAACCATCTTCCTTAAAAGAAAACGAACCTAATGTCTCATTTTTCAATCCACCGATCGTCCGATGCAGATAAAAGGTAATGGCTTTCGGTTCTACTTTCTCCCACTGTTTTTCCACTACGTAATCCCTGGTATCAACCAACCGGTTATATATTGTACTGACACCTGTTGTTTCATGAAAGGTGTTTTCTGAAACATAAGATACCATCTGGCCGCGGTGTTCCAGGAAAAAACTCTGGTTAATCTTGGCCACATCGTCAATGACTTCCGGGGCATTTTCGAAACCATTGCCCATACCATTCTGAGCTGTTTTTGTCTCAAACCAGCGATAGATCAGCTCTCGGCCATGTGCATCATACAGAGGCATGGTACGGCTCACCTGCATTCCACTCTCATTTTCAGCCCTGAAATTCGTCAATGTTTCTGTTACTTCAGCCGGCTGTGTTACTTTTTTCCAGTCATTCTCCCCAGCGCTGCCCTTTACCTTATAATACAGCGTCATCTGGACTTCCACGTCACTTAAGTCATCCTGAAATGTCGATGCCTGCCATACCTTGGTCCCGGTGACAGTCACCTGTTTGTTCAGACGATTCGTCAAAACACCGCCATCATAAAGCCATGTATTTTTTGCGTTTTCACCGCTTCGCTGTTCCGGATAAGTACGTGACACATCCTGTCCTGCAATATGGTCCTGAATGATTTCTTTTCCCGTTGCAGGGTCTACCTGGATATGTCCAAACACCTGTTCGTATGAGTTTGAAGCATTTAAAAATTCTTTTACAACATAGCGGTAAAGATATCCTTCCGGGTCGTAACGCTCCAGATCGCCAAAATTGATGCTTTGTGGATTCTTGTTGGTATCCAGCGTGATCGTTTTAATATCTCCATTCTCATCCCTGACCGGAGACGCCTGGCTATAATCATCTCCTTCCCGGTAACGCCAAAGCTGTAATTCTCCACTCGGACGATGAGACGGGTCTGCTGCATCGGCCCATTCTTTTGTCGCCTGATAACTTCTGATACCACGCAGCTGCAAAAGCATGGTTCCGCCTCCATACAGGGCGTCTGTCACAGCGCCAAAGTTACCGACTTTATCATTATTATAGATTACTTCAATGAAATCGCCAGCATCACTTAAAATAGATTTTCCATCCTCGTCCAGCAATTCTTCCGCTGTGATCTTATCTTTTTGGGTGCCTGTCATCCCATTATCCTTCAGATAATAAACAACCGGTGCTCCCTTTAAGTCATACTTCCACATACCACCGAGGCTGAAATGAAAGGTAGAATCTCCCGATACAAACTCTGGACTACGGCCATGCATAATCGTTTCAAATGGAAATTCCTTGATTCCAGAGCTGGTTTCTATATAGAAATCATATCCGCTGCCCAATACTTTTTGAAGACTGGTACGGAATTCATCCCAGAACTTGCTCTGTGCCGTTTCGTCCGATGGGATCAGGGAAGCGATCCGCATCTGAATATCAAATTTCAGAAAACGGCGTTCAATATAATACCAGCCTTCTTTATTTCCATCGGCTTCCGTGACTAAGGAAGAAATACTGTATTTTCCGGAATAATTTGGTTTTCCGTCCTCTCCCATATCCTCCAGATTGGTCTGTTTCATAGCCCAGGTGATGGAGCAGGTTTTCGAGCTCCCATCATATGGACTGGTCCAGGTAGCCTGTGTTGGAGCATCATGAAAAGAAATCTGACCAAGGTCACCAGAAACCTCCAGCTGCGGCATGGCCGCATTTCCAAAATACTTTTTCCAGTTCTCTTCGGTGAATGCGATTTCTTCGGTTTCCCCTTCTACCTGAAAGGTAATCGCCGGCTTAAAGCGCTGTAAATATTCCTCTGTCGTTTTTGGACGGATCTGGGATTCATTCCGGTTATCGATCCAGAATAACTGTTTGTTTAAGCTGGTTCTCTGGGTAATGACCGCCGTCGCTTCATCCTTTAACAGATCCGCAAGGGAAATATCCTGCACCGCGCGGTCCTCATCCTCTGTACTCTGGCCAGCGGCAGTTGTAGTCAATACTGCCTCTAAGGCAATCTGACCTTCTACTGATTCCGCAGGCTCACCATCTTCCACAGCGCTTTTTACCTCTTCGGATATCTGAAGCAATGGAGAAGCATGGAACAGTGAAACCTCCAGGTGGATATCTTCGGTCTCTGCTTTTTCCATCTGTACCTCCAGTGTCTGCGGATCGGATACTTTTGCGCTGGTCACTTTCATGGAATCCGGAATACCCGTGATCTCCGCCAGGTCCGTACCATCGATCTGAAGGCGATTGGTTGTCTGATTCCAGGTGACATTCTGCTGCTGGATCGAAACCCACTCTGGAAGCTCCAGCTTCATAGAAAGACGCTGCTCTTTTACTGCCAGTGCAGAGGAAGCTTCCTGCTTCACCGCATCGATCTGGAACCGGAAGCAATCTGTCCCCTCCTCATCCGCCTGTTCCACGGCTGTCACAGACAGGTCATATTCCGGCACTTCCCCGATGACATGAAGGATCCTGGTTTCAATACGGATTCGCACCCCCCCATCTATCTCCACATCCGTTCTGGTGTTATCACTGCTATTACTGGATGTCGCTGTCGATGGCGTTGCTGTAGATGGTGTCGCTATGGATGGCGTCGTCGTCGATGGTGTTGCTAAGGATGGCGCTGTCGATGGTGTTGCTATGGATGGTGTCTCTATGGATGGCGTCGTTGCAGACGGCATCGCTGTAGACGGCGTTGCTGTAGACGGCGTTGCTGTGGAAAAAGTTTCCTGGAAATCCGTTGAAGCTGCATCCTCAAAGTCTCCGTAAGGCGTCACGGTAATATCATCCCGGTCCACATCAATGTCAAAAAGCTCTTCTACATCCTCCGGAACCACAAAGGTCAGTTTCTGACTCAGTTTCTTATGTTCGGTATCCAATTCAAAATACAGATCCGCACTTCCATCGTCTTTCCAATCTATCGTCTCTTCTGCATTGTCAAATACCTCCAGCTGGAGAGCCCTGGCTTCTTCTGGCTCTAAATGGATCTCGATCTCCGCCCGGTCAACTTTCGATCTTTTCGTATTCAGCCTGGCCTCCAAAGTAACGATTCCTTCTTCTCCGGCTTTTATCTGATCTTTCTCCGGAACCCAGCGGACCAATATATCTTCTTTCTGGTTCAATGCAGAAGCCGCGGTTTCCGCTGCGTAAGCAATACTGGACTGTGGCATCATTGCTCCTGCTAATACCCATGCAAGAAGCTGCTTTCCGATTGTTTTCTTCTTCATTGTATTTCACCTCATATCCTACGTCTGATCATAACGATCAAAGCTACTATGTCGTTTCCTTGTCCCAGTAAACTGCCATATGGACAACAAAACGGGCATTTTCAAACTCATAACTGCAGGTCGAACAGGTCACCACGGAATCCGGAATTCCAATTTCCTGATCCGGCTGAAAGAGTGATCGTTCTTTTCTGCTTTTGATCCAGTTTTCATAAGCCTCCTGGCTCTCAAAATCTATCTGCCAGGCATTTTCCTGCACATCTGCCACATAAGCAGAAAACACCACGAGTCTGGCCTGTCTGTCCGGGAGAATCAGCTGAAATTCCGAATGCTCCTTCCACCAGGACGCTTCTTTATAAAAAGAGAGTTCATAAAACATACTCTTATTTTTCATATAATGGCCATAAATGATGGAATTACAGGAAGAAAAATCCGAACGGTTTCCCACATCCAAAAACAAACAGCCGGCCTTGTTCTTCGTCCCATCAAATAAATGACCCAGATAAAATTCATGATCCTTCCCCTGAACCACCGGGTAGTCAATCCCTGTTCCGGGAAGCCGCAGCCAGCCCACATAATCCGGGTTGATCTGTTTTAACTTTTCTGATGGAATCATCCATTCCTTCTCGTCTGAAGTGCAGTCTGAGGCTTCCCCATCCTTTTTTACAGCGTTATCCCCGATTTCTTCTGTTGTCATAGCCGCCAGCTGTTCATAGACCTGATCCGACTGGTGATATTCTATGTCATACCCAAGGATCGTGACCAGCTTCCAGGCGATCACAAGCACACATAATCCAACCGCAATCCAATAAATACTATTTTTCATATATATTTTTCTATATTTCATCTTTGATGTTATACAATTTTATAATCAAAGGCATCCTTTATTCTATTCTATTATTCTATAGTAAAGCAAGGCAACATCAAAGGGGGGGCAAAAACTTTTACCCCCCCCACACACATCATATACATTATATTCTTCCAGCAAATAAAGTCAATCATTTTTTTACAGAAATTTCACATTCCATTAACCTGTTTTCCAAAATAGCCATCCTATTTTCATTACTATTCTTCTAGCAACCAGATCAGCCAGTCAAAATCCGTAAACAGGCTTTCCCAGCCGCTCCATTCATTTTCATACCAGTCTTCATAATCCTGACTGCTCCCACGGGCAAGCCCGTGGGGTTCTGATTGTCAAGTGTAGCTTGTA